>Ga0209724_1000906_pt1 | contig 27833 bp, 26 predicted proteins | sample grotaG_FD_184143 | JGI IMG/M metagenome (GOLD analysis project Ga0209724, IMG submission 184143) | Glacier valley bacterial and archeal communities from Borup Fiord, Nunavut, Canada, to study Microbial Dark Matter (Phase II) -... | ecosystem: Environmental > Aquatic > Freshwater > Ice > Glacier ...
GGCACGGCGAAGCGCTTCGGCATCGCCTCGCGCGCCGAGGCCGCGGCCTATCTCGCGCATCCGCTGCTCGGAGCGCGTCTGCTCGACTGCACGAGGCTGATGCTCTTCGTCGAGGGCAAGACGGCGCTCCAAGTGCTGGGCTCGCCGGACGACCTCAAGTTCCGCTCGTCGATGACGCTCTTCGCCGCGCTCGACCCGACGGCGCCGGAGTTCCAGCTTGCGCTCGCGAAGTATTACGCTGGCGCGGCGGACGACGAGACGCTTCGTCTGCTCGGCAAAGCCTAGAGCCGCGATCGGGTGGGGCGGGAAAGCGGGCGACGATCGAGCGGCGCGGCAGGCGGCACCCGGCCGGGACTCAGGCGCGGGTGGTCGACCCTGCGGGCCGACTGCGCTGCGCTGCTCGCCACCCGCAATTCGCCCCGGCCGGGTGCAGCCTGCCGCGCTGCGGCGAGGCGTCGCACGGGGCTTCGCCGCTCCGACGGCCACAACAACGCGCCCGAGTCACTCGACCGCAAGCACCCCGCGCCGCACCTGGTCCTGCTCGATCGATTGGAACAGCGCCTTGAAGTTGCCCTCACCGAAGCCGTCGTCGCCCTTCCTCTGGATGAACTCGAAGAACACCGGCCCGAGCAGCGGCTGCGAGAAGATCTGCAGCAAGAGGCGCGGAGTGCCCTTGTCGGTGTTGCCGTCGAGCAGGATGCCGCGCGTCTGCAGCTCCGAGACGCGCTCGCCGTGTCCGGGCAGGCGCTGCTCGAGCTGCTGGTAATACACGTCGTTCGGCGCCGCGAGCAGCGGCACGCCGGCGAGCGCGAGCTTGTCGATCGTGCCGACGAGATCGTCGGTGAGGAGCGCCACGTGCTGGATGCCTTCGCCCTGGAACTGCATCAGGAACTCCTCGATCTGGCCCGACCCCTTCGATGATTCCTCGTTCAGCGGGATGCGGATCTTGCCGTCGGGTGCCGTCATCGCTTTCGACGTGAGGCCGGTGTATTCGCCCTGGATGTCGAAGTAGCGGATCTCGCGGAAGTTGAAGAGGCGCGCGTAGAAGTCGGCCCAGAACGACATCCGGCCGCGGTAGACGTTGTGCGTCAGATGGTCGACGACCGTGAGGCCGTGGCCGACCGGATGGCGGTCGACACCGTCGACGAACTCGAAGTCGATGTCGTAGATCGAGCGGCCTTCCTCGAAGCGGTCGATCAGGTAGAGCGGCGCGCCGCCGATGCCCTTGATGGCAGGCAGGCGCAGCTCCATCGGCCCGGTCGGCACGTCGAGCGGCTGCGCGCCGGCCTCGAGCGCGAGCCGGTACGCCTTGTGCGCGTCCTTGACGCGAAAGGCCAGGCCGCAGGCCGACGGTCCGTGCTCGGCAGCGAAGTACGCGGCCAGGCTCTTGGGCTCGCGGTTGACGATGAAGTTGATGCCGCCTTGTCGATACAGCACGACGTCCTTCGAGCGATGGCGCGCGACAAGCGTGAAGCCGAGCTTATCGAACACCGGCTCGAGCGTGCCCGCGATAGGCGCCGCGAACTCGACGAACTCGAAGCCCATCAGCCCCATCGGGTTGTCGTACAGATCCGCCATCTCGTTCTCCACGTCGCGCTGCGAGCGCATGGTGCCAGAAGGCCCGCCGCCTGCACGCCGCACCGCGATTGCCGCTGTACAGTGGGCGGCTTCTTCGCATCGATTCGGAGCAGGGCATGGGACTTCTCGACATCCTCAAGCAGTACGCCGATCCGGCTGCCGCCCAGACCGGCAACGTCGCCGGCCACTTCGACCAGGTCGCGCAGGACACCTCGGCCCAGGACCTCGGCAACGGCATCGCAGCGGCGTTCCGCTCCGACGCGACGCCGCCGTTCGGGCAGATGGTCGGCGATCTTTTCGGCAAGTCCGATCCGACCCAGCGTGCGGGCATCCTCAACCAGATCGTGCAGTCGGTCGGCGCCGGCGGGCTGGCATCGATCGCCGGCGGCGTGCTCGGTCGTGTCCTCGGGCCGGCTGCCGCATCGGGCACCGCACCGCAGATCACGCCCGAGCAGGCATCGCAGGTCTCGCCCGCCGATGCCGGCGCGCTCGCCGCGCATGCCGAGAAGCAGAACCCGTCGATCGTCGACATGGCCGCGTCGTTCTACGCACAGCATCCGACGCTGGTGAAGAGCCTGGGCGCCTCGGCGCTGGCGATCGCGCTCGGACATCTGCACGGCAGTCAGCGCTGAGCCCGCGCCGTTCGGCGCCTCGTCGCACTTGATGCGGACAAGTGCCGTGGCGCGCCGGGCGGAACGTCCGCGGGCCGATGGGATACTCGCGGCACGCTTCCTGGGTGCCGGCCTGCGCCGCGAACGCCCTGTTGCAACGACCTTCGGAGTTCATCGATGACCGAATCGCTCACCGTGCTGCGCAGACGACAACTTCTCGCCGGAGGCGCAGGCCTGCTGGCCGGCGCCGGCCTCGTCTGCCGTGTCGGCGATGCCGCGGCGCAAGCGTCCGCGCCTGCGGCGACCGTACCGCGGCCGTTGCCGGCGTACGTCGCCTGGAAGGATCCGAACGCGGTCATCGTCCACAGCGCGACGACGATCGAGACCCGGCGCAGCGCCTTCGGCACGAGCGGCATCACGCCTGCCGAGCAGCTCTACATCCGCAACAACCTGCCCGCGCCCGACGCCGCCATCGTCGCCGATCGCGATGCCTGGCAGGTGGTGTTCGAGGGCGTGCGCAATCCGCGCACGATCAGCGTCGGCGAGCTGAAGACGATGGGCGTCGAGACCGTCGCGACGGTGCTCCAGTGCTCGGGCAACGGCCGTGGCTTTTTCCCGAGCAAGCCCGCCGGCACGCCGTGGACGGTGGGCGCGGCGGGCTGCGTCGTCTGGAGCGGCGTGCCGCTGCGCTACGTCGTCGAAGCGCTCGGTGGTCTGACGCCGGGAATGCTCTATCTCACCGGCACCGGCGGCGAGAAGCTGCCCGACGGCGTCGATCCGCTCTCGGTGCTGGTCGAGCGCTCGGTCGCCGTCGGCGCCCTGAATGACGCGCTCCTCGCCTGGGAGATGAACGGCGCGGCGCTGCCGCTTGCGCACGGCGGGCCGCTGCGGCTGATCGTGCCTGGCTACCAGGGCGTCAACAACATCAAGTACGTGAAGCGGGTCGCCTTCACCGCGGCCGAGTCGCAGGCCAAGATCATGACCCACGGCTACCGCATCACGCCGCTCGGCGGCACCTCGAATCCGGACGAGCCGTCGGTCCAGGAGATGGGCGTCAAGTCGTGGGTGAACTCGCCCAACGCCGATCGCAGCGTGAAGGCCGGGATCGTGCAGGTCACCGGCGTCGCCTTCTCGTCCGGCGCGCCGATCCGCCGGGTCGAGGTGTCGAGCAACGGCGGTCGCGACTGGTCCGATGCCTCCTTCATCGGCCCCGACCTCGGCCGCTTCGCCTGGCGCCAGTTCGCGCTGCCGATGCGCATGGCGGCGGGCAACTACGTGATGGTCAGCCGCGCCACCGATGCCGCCGGCAACGTCCAGCCAGAGCAGCGGCTCGAGAACCTGCACGGCTACAACAACACGAGCTGGGCCGACCCCGCGGTGAAGGTCGTCGTTGTCTAGAGACGGCGGCGCCGCGCGCGCCGTCGCGCTGGCGCTCGCCGCTGTCGTCGCGCCGGCCGCCATCGCGGCCGACGCAGATGCCGATGTGCTCGCGCAGGGCAGGGCGCTGTTCCTGCAAGGCGCTTCGCCGCCGTGCGCGCTCTGCCACACGCTGAACGACGCCGGCGCCAGCGGCGCGATCGGGCCGGTGCTCGACGAGCTGCAGCCCGGCCCCGAGCGCGTGCTCTCGGCGATGCGCAACGGCATCGGCCTGATGCCTTCGTTCAAGACCACGCTCGACGACGCGCAGATGCGCGCCCTCGCGCGCTACGTGTCGAAGGCCAGCGGAGGCGCGAAGTAGGACGCCGGTGAACGACTGGGCCGCGCGGGTCGTCGGGCCCTGGATCCACCGCGTCGACCGGACGACGCTGCGCGCCGATCTCGTCGCCGGCATGCTCGGCGCGCTGCTCGTCCTGCCGCAGGCGTTCGCGTTCGCGGCGCTGGCCGGGCTGCCGCCGCAGTACGGGCTCTACACGGCGGTCGTGCCGTGCATCGTCGCGGCGCTCTTCGGATCGAGCTGGCACGTCGTCTCGGGCCCGACGAACGCGAACTCGCTGGCCCTGTTCGCGACCCTCGCGCCGCTCGCCGTCGTCGGCTCGCCCCAATACATCGCGCTCGCGCTGGCGGTGACGGTGATCGTCGGCGCGATGCAGCTCCTGATCGGCGTGCTGCGTCTCGGCTCGATCGCCAACTTCATCTCGCCCGCTGCGCTGCGCGGCTTCATGGGCGGGGCCGCGGCGCTGATCGCGCTCTATGCGATTCCCGATCTGCTCGGCCTCGCCGCGCCGAGCGCGCACCGGCTCGGCAGCCTGGCCGAAGACCTGTGGGCCCACCGCTTCGAGACGTCGGCAGCGGCGCTGGCCGTCGGTCTGCTCACGATCGTCGCGGCGCTCGCGCTCAAGCGGTGGCTGCCGCGCTCGCCCTACATGCTGCTCGGCCTCGTCGGCGCGACCGCGCTCGCCTACGTGCTCGATCGCTGGGCGACGGGCGCAGGCAAACCCATCGCGGTCGTCGGCGCGATCCCGCCGATCTGGCCGCACCTCGTCCGCCCCGATCTCGACCTGCGCACCTTGCCCGACCTGGTCGGCATCGCCTTCGCGCTCACCATCGTCGCGCTCGGCCAGTCGATCTCGATCGCCAAGGCGGTCGCAGAGCGCTCGGGCCAGCACATCGACGCCAACCGCGAGTTCCGCGGCCAGGGACTCTCGAATCTCGTCGGTGGCCTCTTCTCGTCGTACGTCTCGTGCGGCTCGTTCAATCGCTCGCTGCCGAACTTCGAGGCCGGCGCGCGCACACCGCTGGCGGCGGTGTTCGCGTCGCTCTGGCTGCTGCTGCTCGTCGCGGTGAGCTCGCCGCTACTGGCGCTGATCCCGGTGCCGGCGATCGCGGCACTGCTCCTGCTCGTGTCGTGGTCGCTGTTCGACGTCGCCGCGTGGCGTCGGCTCTGGCGCTTCAGCCGCGAGGACTTCGCTGTCGCCGCCGCGACCTTCGTCGCGACGATCACGATCAAGCTCGAGATGGCGATCCTGCTCGGCACGATCCTGTCGCTCGTCACCTATCTGATGCGCACATCGAAGCCGGCGATCCGCATCATGGGCTTCGACAGCACGACGTCGGCGCGGCCCTTCGTCGTCCGCGCCGACGTGGCACGGCCGCTGCCCGAATGCCCGCAGCTGAAGATGGTCCGGATGGAAGGCGAGGTCTACTTCGGCGCCGTCTCGCACGTCGGCGATCTGCTGCGCGACCTGCGTGCGCCGGCGCACTCGCCCCGGCACCTGCTGGTGATGGCCAAAAGCATGAACTTCATCGACCTCGCCGCGGCCGGGATGTGGCGCGGCGAGATGCTCACCCGGCGCGAGAACGGCGGCGACCTCTATTTCCACCGGCCGCGCGCCCCGGTGCTCGAGCTCTGGCAGCGCGTCGGCTTCATGGGCGAGCTCGGCAGCGACCACATCTTCCCGGCCAAGCGCATCGCCATCGCGACGATCTTCGATCGCCTCGACCGCGCGATCTGCGCCCACTGCACGATCCGCGTCTTCGAGGAATGCCAGACGCTGCCGTTGCCGGTCGACGACGACGCCGCCCAGAGGCGCTGAGCCGGTCGCCGGCACCGGGGTTATCCCCAAACGAGAGGATAGAGCGCCGAAACCTGTCGGATCTCGACTCCGGATTGCGCTTTACGGGATAGCAGTCGCACGCGAATCGCCGCGCGACGCCACCGGAGGAGAGCCGCAATGCAGCATCGACGTGGATTGGCCCTGATCGCGCTCTTGGCGCTCGCCGGTGGATGGATGTCGGCGGCCCATGCCGACCGCGACGACGACGATCGCCGCCGCCCTGCGGTGCCGCAGCTGCACCACGCGAGGAACGACAGCGGCGTGGCGTCGACGATCAGCACCAACGGCTTCATCGACACCAGGAATCCCTTCTTCCGTCCGCTCGGCACCAACGAGCGCAGCTGCTTCACCTGCCACCAACCGCAGGACGGCTGGACGATCGTGCCGAAGAGCCTGCGCGAGCGCTTCGAGAAGACGCGTGGGACCGATCCGGTCTTTCGCGTGGTCGACGGAGCGAACTCGCCCCACGCCGACGTCTCGACCTACCGCGCCCGCGAGAAGTCGTACAGCATGCTGCTGAGCAAGGGCCTGATCCGCGTCGGCCTGCCGATCCCGGCGACGGCGGAGTTCGAGCTCGTCGCGGTCGACGATCCGTACGGCTTCGCGAGCGCGGCCGAGCTCTCGCTCTTTCGCCGTCCGCTCGCGACCACCAACCTGCGCTTCCTGAGCACGGTGATGTGGGACGGCCGCGAGACGCTGCGCGACGCGACCTCGACGCTCTGCATCTTCAACACCACGACCTGCTTCGCGCCGCTCGGCGTCGACCTCGCGACGCAGTCGAGCGACGCCGTCGTCACCCATGCCCAGGGCGCGGCGCCGCTCACCCAGGCCCAGCGCGACGCGATCATCGACTTCGAGCTCGGCCTCTTCACGGCGCAGGTCCAGGACGACAAGGCGGGCCGGCTCACGGTCCACGGCGCGCTCGGCGGGCGACACACCTGCAGGGCGTGATGTCGTACTTCGGCATCAACGACACGCTGGTCGGCGACTACAAGTCGCACGCGAGCTTCTCGCCCGAGGTGATGACACTCTACAAGGGCTGGCAGTCGTATCTCGAGGACGCGCGCCGGCCCGAGGCCGAGGACCGCGACCGCAGCGTCGCCGTCGCGCGCCGCGCCATCGCCCGAGGCGAGGCGCTCTTCAACGGCAAGCCGATCGCCATCACCGGCGTCAAGGGCCTCAACGACGACCTCAACGTCGCCGTCATCCAGGGCACGTGCACGACCTGCCACAACACGCCCAACGCGGGCAACCACTCGGTGCCGCTGCCGCTCGACATCGGCCTGACCGACGCGAGTCGGCGCACGCCCGACCTGCCGCTCTACACGCTGCGCAACAAGACCACCGGCCAGACCGTGCAGACGAGCGATCCGGGCCGGGCGCTGATCACCGGACGGTGGAAGGACATCGGCCGCTTCAAGGGGCCGATCCTGCGTGCCCTCGCGCCGCGCGCGCCGTACTTCCACAACGGCTTTGCCAAGGACCTGCACGAGGCCGTCACGTTCTACAACGACCGCTTCAACATCGGCTTCACCGACCAGGAACGCGACGACCTGGTCGCCTTCCTGCAGTCGCTGTAGCACGAGACGCAGGAGAACCACCATCTCGGCATTGCGCCCCGTCCCGATGGACTTGCTGCACCGGCTCGTCGTCAAGCTGGCGATCACGATCACCGCAGTCGCGGTCACCGCCGCGATCGATGTCAACGACCCGCCCGCGTCGCGCCGTGCCGACGCCGCCAGCGACGTGGCGCCGGCGAGCCTCGTGCCGATGTCTGCGATGCCCGCCGCGCCGCGCCGCGATCGGTCCTGAAACGGTTCGGCGCGCGCACAATTTCGCCATGGCTGTCGCGCATGAATCCAAGCCGCCGCAGAACGCCCGTCCGGCGGCCGATCCGCCCCGCGCTCCGTGCGCGAGCGACGCGCTATTCACCGCGCTCTACCAGGAGCTCCATCGCCTGGCGCGACGCGAGGCGGCGCGCGCCGGTCCGGGCGCAGTGCTGAGCCCGACGACGATCATCCACGAGGTCTACCTCGACATGTCGCAGCGCGATGCGCTCGCCTTTCCCGACCGCGGCCATTTCCTCGCCTACGCGGCGCGGGCGATGCGCGCCGTGGTCATCGACCGGGCCCGCGCGAACGGCGCGCAGAAGCGCGGCGGCGGCCTCGACATCACGTCGCTCGACACCGAGACCGCGGAGAGCGTCGCCGAGCCGGGGCTGCTCGAGGACATCGGCGCCGCGCTCGACGATCTTGCTGCGCTCGAGCCTGCGCTCGCCAACGTCGTCGACCTGAAGTTCTTCTGCGGCTTCTCGGTCGCCGAGATCGCAGCCTTGCAGGGCGTGTCGGATCGCACCGTGCAACGGCAGTGGGAGAAGGCTCGCCTGCTCCTCTACCGCGCGCTCGGCGCTCAGTGAACAGGCTCTGCGCACGATCGTCGCCGACGCCGAGCGCTGGAAGCGGCTCAGCCCGCTGCTCGACGGCCTCTTCGACGGCCACGTCGCGGTCAAGCTGCTGCAGCTCTCGCTCGTCGGTCGCACCGGCGCGCTGCGCTTCGAGCGCGAGGGCGCGATCCTGGCGCGGCTCTCGCATCCGCACATCGCCCGGATGCTCGACGCCGGCGTCACCGCGGGCGGCCAGCCTTTTCTGGTGCTCGAGCTCGTCGAGGGCGAGCGCATCGACCGCCACTGCGACGCCAAGCGCCTGCGCGTCGACGAGCGGGTCGCTGTCTTCCGCGACGTGCTCGACGCGGTCGGCGCCGACGGCAGCGTGAAGCTGCTCGATTTCGGCATCGCCAAGCTGCTGCACGACGACGGCGCCGGCGCCGGCGCCGATCTCACCGGCGGCCGCGGCGGCGTGCTCACGCCCGACTACGCCGCGCCCGAGCAGCTGCGCGGCAAGGCCATCACCACGGCGACCGACGGTCTATGCGCTCGACGTGCTGCTCTACCAGCTGCTGAGCGGCCAGCACCCGACCGCGCCGCCGGGCGCGACCCCGGCCGACCCGATGCGCGCGACCCTCGACACCGATCCCGGGCCGCTCTCGGACGCGGCGACTTCCAGCCACGGCGCGTCGACGCCGAGCGCGACACTTCTGCGCGCCGCGAGCGGCCTGGCGCGAGCGCAATTGCAGGCCGGCGATCTGCCCGCCGCACGTGCGCAGGCCGACCGCGCGGTCACCGCGGCGCAGGATGATCGCGTCGCGGCACGGTCGGCGCTCGAGGAGGAGGTGCGGCAGTTGGGCGATGCCGTCGGCAATCAGGCGCCGATCGGCATCGAAGCGACACGTGCGCTCGCCGCGCTCGGCCGACCTTGAGGCGATTCGCTACAGCGACATGCGCTGCAGCTCGGGGTTGCGGTCGATCAGCTGGTGCTTGAGCGCGCCGGCGACGTGCAGCGCCAGCAGCCCGTAGAGGATGTAGCCGAAGGCGGTGTGGAAGGTGCCGAAGAGGTCATGCAGCGACTCCTTCGTCACCGGCTCGATGCTCTGGATGAAGCCGATGCGCGGCCAGGGCACGAGGCCGAAGAGCTGCATGGGATGCGTCGCCGCGTCTTTCCATGCCGAGTCGTGAAGCCAGCCGGAAAGCGGCAACAGCAGCATCAGCGCGTAGAGCGCGCCGTGCGCGGCGTGCGCGGCGAAGCGCTCCCAGCGCGCGTAGCTGCGCGGCAGGGGCGGCGGCGGATGGCCGATGCGCCAGAGGATGCGCAGCAGCACCAGCCCCAGCACCGTGATGCCGGTCGACTTGTGAGCATCGATGACCGGCCGGACCCACTCGTCGGGCAGGCTGTCGGCGCTCAGCGCGAGCGCGACGTTGGCGATGATGAGAACGGCGACGAGCCAGTGCAGGACGACGGCCGTGCGGGTGTAGCGGTCGGTCGCGGAGACGAAGGTCATGGGTCTATTTCACACCACGGCGAAACTTTGCACGCCGGGCGGTGTCCCTTTGCGTCCGCTGGTCTTCGTGCTGCGTAGTGATCGTTGCGCTGCGTATGCTTCACGTGGTCCGGCGGTCGGGTCCCATGGCGCGACCTTCCTACTCCTCTTCGTCCCATTCGTCCCATTCGTCCCTTGACCGATCCGCTCGCGCCGGCCCTGGCACTCGCCTCGTCGCGCCTCTCGCCGCCGCCGACTCCCGCGCGCAGCGCCGTGATCCACGGCGTCGTGCTCGCGGCGTGGGTGACGCTCTTCGTCCTCGCCTTCCGCCAGGGCGGCGTCTTCGCCTGGTCGGTGGGACTGGCCTACATCGCCTACGACACCGTGCTTCAGGCATTCGTCGGCTGGCAGGCATGGCGTCTGCTGCGACCTGCGGCCGTGCCGGCGAGCGAGGGCGAGCGCTGCACGATGACGGTGATCGTCGCCGCGCACAACGAGGCCGCCGTCCTGCCGGCGACCATCGCCGCGCTGCTCGCTCAGACCGACGGCGCCGACGAGATCGTGATCGCCGACGACGGCTCGAGCGACGCGACCGGGGCGGTGCTCGGTGATCGCTACTCCCTCGCAGCGCCCGCACTCGGCGCCGAGAGCACGGTCCGCGACGGCGCGACGTCGCTCGTCTGGCTGCGCCTGCCGCACGGCGGCAAGGCGCGTGCGCTCAACGCCGCGATCCTGCGCACGCGGACCGACATCGTCGTCACCGTCGACGGCGACACGCTGCTCGACCCGCGCGCGCTGGCCGCGCTGCGGCGCGCCTTCTCGGCCGAGCCCGCGCTCGCCGGCGTCACCGGCGTGATCACGCCGGTGTGCCGGCCGACGCTCGCCGGGCGCTGCCTGGAGTGGTTCCAGACCTACGAGTACATCCGCAACTTCCTGTCGCGCTACGCGTGGATGAACCTCGACAGCCTGCTGCTCGTCTCGGGCGCCTTCGCCGGCTTCCGTCGCGCCGCGTTGGTCGAGGTCGGCGGCTTCGATCCGGCGTGCCTGGTCGAGGACTACGAGCTCATCCATCGCCTGCGCCGCCATGCCGTCGACCATGGCCTCGACTGGCGCTTTCGCGTCCTCGGCGACGCGCAGGCGCGCACCGAAGCGCCGGGCAGCGTCGGCGCCTTCCTGCGCCAGCGCCGGCGCTGGTTCGGCGGCTTCCTGCAGACGCAGTACTGGTACCGGGCGATGGTCGGCGACCGTCGCCACGGCTGGCTCGGCCTGTTGATGCTGCCGGTGAAGGCGGTCGACACGCTGCAGCCGCTCTACGGCCTGACGGCGTTCGCGCTGCTTGTCGTCTACGCCGCGATCGGACGGCTCGACGTGATCGCGCCTGTCGCCGGCGTCATCGGCGCCAAGATCGCGATCGACCTTGCCTTCCATCTCTGGTCGGTGCATCTCTACCGTCGCTGGGTCGGCGACGCACAGCGCGCCAGCTTCGGCTCGGCGCTGTTGGCCGCGCTCGCCGAGCCGTTCACGTTCCAGCTGCTGCGCCACACTGGTGCCTTGCTCGGCTGGGTCTCGTTCCTGACCGGCAGCCGCCGCTGGGGCCGGCAGACACGCTTCGGGCTCGACGTCGTCGAAGCCGACGGCGCGGCCATCGACGAGCTTGCCGACCGATCACGCTGACGCGGCAGAATCGCGCCCGGAGTCGGGCGATGGCAAGGAAACCAGCACACGTGAGCGAGACGCCGGCAACGCAGACGCTGCGCCGCGCCGGCATCGCCTTCAGCGAGCACGCCTATGACTACGTCGAGCACGGCGGCACGGCCGAGTCGGCACGCCAGCTCGGCATTGACGAGCACGCTGTCGTCAAGACGCTCGTGATGCAGAACGAGAGGGCCGAGCCGCTGATCGTGCTGATGCACGGCGACAAGCAGGTGAGCACGAAGAACCTGGCGCGCGCGATCGGCGCGAAGTCGGTCGTGCCGTGCACGCCCGAGGCGGCGGAGCGGGCGAGCGGCTACCAGGTCGGCGGCACGTCGCCGTTCGCGACGCGCAAGGCGTTGCCGGTGTTCGTCGAGGCGACGGTCCTCGCGCTCGAGCGGCTCTACATCAACGGCGGCCGGCGTGGCTATCTGATCGGCATCGCGCCGCGCGTCCTCATCGAGCAGCTGCGGGCGACGCCGGTGTCGTGCGCACTCTGAGCGTGCCTCGCGTCGTCACGAACCCGGCGCGCACAATGGTCTGCATGACTCGGTCACGCGTTCGTGGACCCGGCTGATCCGACCCGCTGGCTCCGCCTGAGCGCACTGCTCGACGAGGCGCTGGATCTCGCGGCCGACGACAGGGCCGCGTGGCTGATGCAGCTCGCAGAAGGCGAGCCGGAGCTGGTCGACGAGCTCGAGCGTCTGCTGGCCGACCATGCGGCCAGCGCGGCCGCGCGATTCATGACGGGTGGCGCAGGATCGATTCCTCTCGATCCCGGATTGGCTGGAAGCCTCGCCGGCCAGACGCTCGGCGCTTACACGCTCGAACGACCGATCGGCCAGGGCGGCATGGGCAGCGTCTGGCTCGCGAAGCGCAGCGACGGCCGCTATGCCGGCGAGGTCGCCGTGAAGCTGCTCAACGCTTCCCTGATCGGCCATGCCGGCGGCGAGCGCTTCAAGCGTGAAGGAAACCTCCTCGCCCGGCTCGTCCATCCCAACATCGCGCGTCTGATCGATGCCGGCGTGACCGCAGCGGGCCAGCCGTTCCTGGTGCTCGAGTACGTCGAGGGCGAACGGATCGACGACCACTGCGACCGCGAGAAGCTCAGCGTCGCGGCGCGGGTGCGGCTGTTCATCGACGTGCTGACCGCGGTTGCGCATTCGCACGCCAATCTGGTCGTCCATCGCGACATCAAGCCGATGAACGTGCTCGTCGCCACGACGGGCGGGGTGAAGCTCCTCGACTTCGGCATTGCCAAGCTGCTCGAAGGCGAATCGCTGTCGGGCGAGGCGACCGAGCTGACGCGCGACGGCGGACGCGCGCTGACGCCGGAGTACGCGGCGCCCGAGCAGCTGCTCGGCGAGCCCGTGACCATCGCGACCGACGTGTACGCGCTCGGCGTCCTGCTCTACCTCCTCCTGGCCGGCCAGCGTCCTGCCAACGCGAGCGGCCGGTCGACCGCCGAGCTGGTCAAGACGATCATCGACGTTCCGGCGCCTCGCCTGTCCGACACGGTCGACTCGATCAGGACGCCGCACGAGCATTCCCTGGCCGCGAACGCCGCCAAGCGGTCGACGACGCCCGACAAGCTCAAGCGCCTGCTGCGCGGCGATCTCGACAACATCGTCGCCAAGGCGCTGAAGAAGAAGCCGGCGGAACGCTACGCGACGGTCGATGCGTTTGCCGACGATCTGCGCCGCTATCTGTCGCATCAGCCGGTGAGGGCGCGTGCCGACACGATGTCGTATCGGCTCGCCAGGTTCGCGCGCAGGAACCGCGCCAGCGTGAGCGCGGGCCTGCTCGCGATCGTCGCCGTCCTCGGCGGGCTGACGGCCTCGCTGTGGCAGGCCAGCGAGGCGCGGCACCAGCGTGACCGTGCCCTCGGCCTGCTCGCCCGCAGCAATGCAGTGACCGAGTTCTTCGAGTTCCTGCTGAGCGATGCCGGCCCGCCCGACCAGCCACAGACCGTCGGCTCGATGATGGCGCGCAGCGACTCCTTGCTGCGCAACGACTTCGATCACAACCCGGAGCAGCAGGCCGCCATCCTGCAAGCCCAGGCCTCCTATTACGTGACTGTTGGCGATCCGGCGCAAGCGGAGCCGAAGCTTCGACGCGCACTGGCGCTGGTGCAGGGAAGCGCCGACAGCGCACTGCGCGCGGAAGTCGGTTGCATGCACGGCTTCGCGTTGTCGATGCTCGGCGACATCGCCGCCGGCACGCGACAGATCGAAGCGATGCTGCGCGAGCCGGACCTGGCCCCACCTGCGGCCGCGAGCTGCCACGAGCATCTGGCGTTCGTCGCCGAAAACAGCGGCGATGGCCCGACCACCCAGCGCAACGCCGAAGCCGGGCTGGCGTTGCTGAAGACAGCCGATCGCGCCTATCCGCGCCTGGAGGCGTCGTTGCTGGGCGATCTGGCGTTCGGCGAGCAATTGCAGGGGCGCAACGACGCCGCGAACCGCCTGTACGCCGAGTCGCTCGCCAAGCTGACGGCGATCGGTCGCGATCGCACTCCGCTCGCGGTGGGCATTCAGAACAACTGGGCGATCGCCAGTCTGGGCGCGGGCGACATCAGGCGCGGACTGGCTCTGTACGAACAGTCCGCCCGCGTCGTTCGCGATCGCGATCCGCACAGCCCGCTGCCGAGCTATCTCAGCGGCAACCTGGCGCGCGCCCTCGAGCTGATGGGCCGCTACGACGAGGCACTGGTTCTCTACGACCAGACCGTCGTGGATGCGACGAAGAGCGACCGGCTCGACTCCAGGGTGTTCGGCCTGCTCGGTGCGGCCTCGATCCATTGCGAGCTCGGCGATGTGGCGCGCGCCGACAGATCGCTCGCCGACGCGCATGCAGCCATGACCGGCGTTGTTCCGGCAGGCAGCCCGCCGATGCTCGCCGCCAGCGGGGTCGCGGGCAGGATCGCGCTGGCGCGAAGCCAGCTCGACGTCGCCGACAAGATCTTCTCCTCGACCCTGGCCGCCTTCGCCGCGAACAAGCAGCCGAGCGGCAGCGTGGTAATGCTCCACCTCTATCGCAGCGAAGTCGCCCTGCAGCAGCGGCGGACGGACGACGCATTGCGCGATGCGCACGAGGCGCTCGATCTGGCCAGAGCGCTTCAGGGCGGCATCGCCTTTTCGAGTCGCACCGGGATGAGCTGGCTCGCCCTGGCTGCCGCCTTGGCTCGGCAAGGCCGGACCGACGAAGCGCACGCGGCCCTGTCCACCGCGCTCGAGCATCTGAAGAACGCCTTGGGTGACGACCATCCCTCGACGCGGCGGGCGCTGCTGCTGCAGACCCGCATCGCGCGCCCCTGAATCCGCTGCGCCCGGGGTTCACGCGCATTCCCGGCTGCGACGGTCCAGAATCAGTCGCCTCGCGCCCGCATCGCCGCCATGACCGCACTCTTGCCGCTGCTCGCCACGCTTGCCGCCTATCTGGTCGGCTCGCTGTCGTTTGCCGTCATCGTCAGCCGCCTGATGGGACTGAGCGATCCGCGCACCTACGGCTCGGGCAATCCGGGTGCGACCAACGTGCTGCGCTCGGGCAGCAAGGCCGCCGCCATCCTGACGCTGGTGCTCGACGCGCTCAAGGGCTATGTGCCGGTCGTGCTCGCGGTGGTCTTCGGTCCGCGCTGGGGCCTCGGCGAAGGCACGGTCGCGCTTGTCGCGCTCGCCGCCTTCCTGGGTCACCTCTGGCCGGTGTTCTTCCACTTCAAGGGCGGCAAGGGCGTGGCGACGGCCGCCGGCGCGCTGCTCGGCATCGATCCGCTGCTCGGCGCGGCGACGATCGCGACCTGGCTGATCATCGCCGCGTTCTTGCGCTACTCGTCGCTCGCCTCGATCGTCGCCGCAGTGTTCGCGCCGTTCTGGCAACTGCTGACGCAAGGTCCCGACCCGATCGCAGCGGCCGTCTTCGTGATGGGACTGCTGCTGCTCTGGCGCCACAGCGCCAACATCAAGCGGCTGCTCGCGGGCACCGAGAGCAAGCTCGGCAAGGGCGATGCGCCGGCGCGGCCGCCGCAGACGAAGACGCGGCGCGCGGCACGGCGCTGACCGCGCGCTGCCTCAGTAGCTGAGGCCCATTGCTTCGCGCACCTCGCGCATCGTCTCGCGCGCCACCGTGCGCGCCCGCTCGGTGCCGACTTCGACGATCCAGTGCACCTGCTTCGGATTGGCGAGATAGGTCTCGGCACGCTCGCGCCAGGGCGCCTGCTCGCGGATGATCGCGTCGATCACCGGCTGCTTGCAGTCGAGGCAGCCGATCGCCGCGGTCGTGCAGCCGTGGACGACCCAGGCCTTCGTCTCGTCGTTCGAGTAGACCTGGTGGAACTGCCACACCGGACACTTCTCCGGATCGCCCGGATCGTTGCGATGGACGCGCGCTGGGTCGGTCGGCATCTTGCGGATCTTCTTCGTCACCTCGGCCGGCTCCTCGCGCATCGCGATGGCGTTGCCGTAGCTTTTGCTCATCTTCGTGCCATCGAGCCCGATCAGCTTCGAGGTCTGGGTCAGCAGCACGTCGGGCTCGACCAGGATCGTCTTGCCGGTGCCGCGCAGATGGCCGTCGAGCCGCTCGCGGTCGCCGCTCGAGAGCGATCCGCTCGCGTCGATGATCGAGCGGCCGAGCTCGAGCACAGCAACGTCGCCGCCTTCGCGGTAGGCGTGGCGCGCGGCCTCGAAGGCCTTCGCCTTGTCCTTGCCCATCTTCTTCACGGCAGCCTTCACGAGCTCGTCGAAATCGGGCTCACGGCCATAGAGATGGTTGAAGCGGCGCGCGACCTCGCGCGTGATCTCGACGTGCGGCGCCTGGTCGATGCCGACCGGCACGAACGTGGCCTTGTAGATCAGGATGTCGGCGGCCTGCAGCAGCGGGTAGCCGAGGAAGCCGTAGGTCGCGAGGTCGCGGTCCTTCAGCCGCTCCATCTGGTCCTTGTAGGTCGGCATGCGCTCGAGCCAGCCGAGCGGCGTGCCCATCGCGAGCAGCGTGAAGAGCTCCGCGTGCTCGGGCAGGCGGCTCTGGATGAAGAGCGTGACCTTGTCGGGATCGATGCCGGCGGCGAGCCAGTCGGTGACCATCTCGTAGACCGAGGTCTCGATCACCTCGCGCTCTTCGTAGTGCGTCGTCAGCGCGTGCCAGTCGGCGGCGAAGAAGAAGCACTCGTATTCGTCCTGCAGGCGCACCCAGTTCTTGAGCGCACCGTGCCAGTGGCCGAGGTGCATCGCGCCGGTCGGGCGCATGCCCGAGAGGACGCGGCGGCGCGCGCTGGTGTCGCTCGTCGGGACGGGTTGATCGCTCATCTGGAAAGTTCGGCCAAAAGGCGTTGATTGTAGGTTTCGCCCCGAGGCCGGCCGATACACTCAGCGCCGCCCATGAAGCAGATCGTCATCCTTCTCTCCGGGCGCGGCTCGAACATGGAAGCGATCGTGCGCGCCTGCGCGAGCGAGCGCTGGAACGCGCGCATCGCCGCCGTGATCAGCAACCGCGCCGATGCCGCCGGGCTCACGTTCGCGAAAGACCGCGGCATCGCTACGGCCGTCGTCGACCACCGCGCCTTCGCCGCGCGCGCTGACTTCGACGCCGCGCTCGCCGCCGAGATCGACGCGCACGTGCCCGACGCCGTCGCGCTCGCCGGCTTCATGCGCATCCTCGGGCCTGCGTTCGTGCAGCGCTTCGCCGGGCGGCTGATCAACATCCATCCGTCGCTGCTGCCGGTGTTTCCGGGGCTGCACACGCACCGGCGCGCGATCGAGGCGGGATGCAAGGTCGCGGGCGCGAGCGTCCATTTCGTGACGGCCGACCTCGACCACGGCCCGATCGTCGCGCAGGCGATCGTGCCGGTGCTGCGCGACGACGACGAGGACACGCTCTCGGCGCGCGTGCTCGTGCAGGAGCACCGCCTCTATCCGCTCGCGCTGCGCTGGCTCGTCGAGGGCAAGCTCGATGTTCGCGACGGCCTCGTCCGGCATCGCGACGGCGCGCCCCAGCTGATCGGCGTCGGAGCCCCGCAGGGCTAGTTGGCGAAGAACCCGGCCGCGGCGTTGATCGAGAACGCCAGGATCGTCGTGTTGAAGACGAACGACAGCACCGACTGGAACAGCACGAGGCGGCGCATCTCGCGCGTCGTGATGCCGACGTCAGAGGTCTGCGCCGTGACGGCGATCGTGAACGAGAAGTACAGGAAGTCGGTGTGGTCGGGCTCGAAGGTCTTGCTCGAGCCCGGGAACGTGAGGCCGTTGTCGGGCTCGGCGCCGTAGTAAGCGGCGGCGTAGGTCAGGCCGAAGAGCATCGGCAAGAGCAACCACGAGCCGAAGACGGTGACGAACGCGAACAGCAGCGGCGTCAGCATGTGGTTCGGGCCAGCGGCCCTGGCCGCGATGAGCTCGAAGACGATCGCGACGAGGCTCATCACGGACGCGAGGACGACGATCGACAGCACGATCGGGGCGCTCTCGGCCTGCGCCAGCGCCAGCCGCTTGATGTGGCCGGAGTCGGCGTGCAGCAGCGTGATCGCGACCCAGACCAGGTACATCCAGCTCAGCACATTCCAGCCGAGAAGAGCGCGCGTGAGCAGCGACACGTCGGCCGGCCACACCGCGCCGGCGAGCACGCCGACGATCGCGCACACCAGCAGGCGCCGGTGCGCGAGCATGTGGCCGGGAGGCTTGGCGGGGGGACGGGCGGGAGTGCTGCGGGTCACGGAGTCGCTCGATGACGCCACCAGCAAGGCCAGCACGAGCCTCGCAAGGATAATCCCGACGATGCACCCGACCGCCCTGCTCGAGGCCGACACCGAGCTCGTGCACCGCGTGCTGCGCTTGGAGCATCCGGCCGACCGAATCGTTGCCGACTTCTTCCGCGAGCAGCACGCGCTCGGCGCGCGCGACCGCAAGACGCTCGCCGATGGCGCATACGAGTTGATGCGCCGGCTCCCGTACTACCGCCATCTCGCGAGCTCCGCCAACGGCGGCAAGGGCGAGATCGAGCGGCGCCTGGCGATCCTTTCTTGGCAGGGCAACGACGGCGTCCTGCGCGCCGCCATCGACGAGCGCGAGCGCGAATGGGCCGAGCGCTGCAGCGCCTTCGATCGCGATGCGTTGCCGGCGCGCCTGCGCCACAACCTGCCCGAGTGGCTCGCCGAACCGCTCGAAGCCCGCCTCGGCGACGAATTCTGGGCCTGGGTCGCCGCCAGCGAGTTGCCCGCGCCGCTCGACCTGCGCGTCAACGCGCTGAAGGCCGATCGCGACGGTGTCCTGGCGCAGCTCGAGGTCGCGGGCATCGTCGCGACCGCGACGCCGTACTCGCCGCTCGGCATCCGCGTCGAGGGCAAGCCCGCGCTGCAGAAGCTCGCGCTGTTCCAGCAAGGCCTCGTCGAGATCCAGGATGAAGGCAGCCAGCTGCTCTCGCTCGCGGTCGGCGCGAAGCGCAGCGAGATGGTCGTCGACTTCTGCGCCGGCGCCGGCGGCAAGACGCTCGCGCTCGGCGCGCAGATGAGGAACACGGGACGCCTCTATGCCTTCGACGTCTCCGGCCATCGGCTCGCGGCGCTCGGGCCTCGGCTGCAGCGCAGCGGGCTCGGCAACGTCCACCCGGCGCAGATCGCGCACGAGCGCGACGAGCGCGTCAAGCGCCTGGCGGGCAAGGTCGATCGCGTTCTCGTCGATGCGCCGTGCACGGGCTCGGGGACGCTGCGCCGCCATCCCGACCTGAAGTGGCGGCAGTCGCCCGAGACGCTGGCCGCGCTCGCGCCGCAGCAGCGCGACATCCTCGCTGCGGCGTCGACGCTGGTGAAGCACGGCGGTCGGCTGGTCTACGCGACCTGCAGCGTGCTCGATGCGGAGAACGAAGAGGTGGCGTGCGCGTTCGATGCAGCGCACGGCGACCGATTCGTGCGCATTTCCGCTGGTGAGTGCCTGCAGCGCGCGCAAGTGGCGCAGGTCGAGAGCCTGGTCGGCGGCAACGATCTGCGCCTCTGGACGCACCTTCATCAGACCGACTGCTTCTTCGCGGCGGTCTGGGAAAGACGTTGACATTCGTCGATACGGCACCAGCTGCCGGATTGAGCCGTGATTTCCCGTCGCTTTCAAAGGGCATCGGCACGGACCGGTCGAATAGAATCAATGTTCTGCAACGCGAGTGCGAAAGACCTGGATGGAAGTGATCAGCGCTGTCTTCAATGCCGTGGTGGACTGGCTCGCGCACGGCTTTGCCGGTTTCAACGGTTGGGAGATCGTCGCCTACACGCTGGTCACGACGCACATCACGATCGCCGCGGTCACCATCTTCCTGCACCGCGCGCAGGCTCACCGTTCGCTCGAACTGCACGGCATTCCGTCCCACTTCTTCCGCTTCTGGCTGTGGCTGGGCTCGGGCATGGTGACCAAGGAATGGGTCGCCATCCACCGCAAGCACCACGCCAAGTGCGAGACCGTCGACGATCCGCACAGCCCGCAGACGCGCGGCATCAAGACTGTGCTCCTGCAAGGCAGCGAGCTCTATCGCACCGAAGCCAAGAACCAGGAGACGCTCTCCAAGTACGGTCACGGCACGCCCGACGACTGGCTCGAGCGCAACCTCTATTCGCGCTACAGCTGGGAAGGTGTCGGCCTGATGCTGATCCTCAACCTGATGCTGTTCGGCGCGATCGGCGCGACGGTCTGGGCGATCCAGATGGTCTGGATCCCGATCACGGCAGCCGGCATCGTCAATGGCATCGGCCACTTCTGGGGCTACCGCAACTTCGAGGCGTCCGACGCCAGCCGAAACGTGCTGCCCTGGGGCATCGTGATCGGCGGCGAAGAGCTGCACAACAACCACCATACGTATCCCACATCAGCCAAGCTGTCGGTCAAGCCGTATGAGTTCGACATCGGCTGGGCCTACATCCGCGGCCTCGAGATGCTCGGCCTGGCGACTGTTCGCAAGACCGCGCCGCAGCTCAAGCTTGGCGCCGTCAAGCCGGTCGCCGACGACAAGACGCTCGAGGCGATCATCGCGAACCGATACGAGGTCATGGCCAACTACGCGCGCAGCTTGCGCCGTGCCAGCCGGGCCGAGGTGCAGCGGCTGAAGGGCGAGGGCGTCACTACCGATCGCCTCGACGAGATGCGCGTGGCGCGCCGCTGGCTCCATCGCGACGACGACAAGATCCCCCTCGCCGTCAAGGCACAGGTGGCTGGCGCGCTGGCGTCGAGCCCGTACCTCGCCAAGCTGGTCGCGATGCGCGAAGAGCTCCGGCTCCTCTGGACACGCACCAATGTCTCGGCCGAGCAGCTCGTCGTCGACCTGCAAGCGTGGCTGCGCAAGGCCGAAGAGAGCGGCATCGCCGCCCTTCAGGAATTCGCCCTGCGGCTCCGGGCAGCCCACGCATAGGGCGCAACGCCCAAGCAAAAGCAAAAGGGTCGCCTCGGCGACCCTTTTGCTTTTGCCTGAAACAGAAGGGATCGCAGCGCGACCCCTGAATTTCAGCGAAGCGTTATTTCAGCTTCGTTTCCTTGTAGCTGACGTGCTTGCGCGCCACCGGATCGAATTTCATCATCTCGATCTTTTCCGGCGTCGTCTTCTTGTTCTTGTCGGTCGTGTAGAAGTGACCGGTTCCGGCGCTCGATTCGAGCTTGATCTTCTCGCGTCCACCCTTGGCCATGACTGATCTCTCTTTCCGATGTCTTTAAATTTCGCCGCGCGCGCGCAGGTCGGCGACGACCTGCTCGATGCCGACCTTGTCGATCATCCTGAGCCCGGCATTGCTGATGCGGATCCGCACCCAGCGGTTCTCGCCCTCGACCCAGAATCGGCGATAGTGCAGATTGGGCAGGAAGCGGCGCTTCGTTTTGTTGTTGGCGTGGGAGACGTTGTTCCCCACCATCGGGCGCTTGCCCGTGACCTGACAGACGCGTGCCATGACGCTTCCTCCGAAAGTGAAACTGCGGCCCGCGCCGGTAGCGCCGCCTGCAAAGCCCAAAATTATAGCCCGCGCCGGACAGGAGCCGGCACAGCCACAGAATCATGGCCATGAAAGCTGCACGTTTCGAGTCGGCCGGCATACGTTTCCCTATCGCCCTGGGGTTCGTCATGCCGGTGTTCGTCCTCTCCCTGGCGATTCCCCATCTCACCCGCACCGACGGCACCCTGCTTGGGGCACTGCTGTCGTCGCTCGTGGCGTGTGGCCTGGGCGTGGCCGCCTATGTCGCCTACGTCCACCGGATCGAGCGCCGGCCGGTGGCCGAGCTCGCGCTGCCGGGGGCGGGCAAGGAGATCGGCAGCGGCTTCGTGCTCGGCGCGGCATTGTTCGCCATTGCCATCGGCACGCTGGCGCTGCTCGGCGACTACAACATCCACGGACGGCACGACCTCGCGATCGTGGCGATTCCCCTCGTGGCCGCGATCGGCACGGGGTTCATCGAGGAGATCGTCTTTCGCGGCATCGTCTTTCGCATCGTCGAGGGTGCGCTCGGGACCTGGATCGCGCTGACCCTCTCGTCGGCGATCTTCGGCCTGCTCCACCTCGTCAATCCGCACGCGACGCTGCAGGGCGCGGTCGCGATCGTGTTCGAGGCCGGCGTGATGCTCGCCGCCGCCTACGTGCTGACGCGGCGCCTCTGGCTGCCGATCGGCATCCACGCCGGCTGGAACTTCACCCAGGGCGGCATCTTCGGCGTCTCCGTCTCGGGGCAGCCGTCGGGCGGCCTGTTCGCCGGAACGCTGAGCGGCCCGGAGTGGCTCTCGGGCGGCGTCTTCGGCGTCGAGGCGTCGATCGTCGCCGTGATCCTCGGCATCGCGCTCGGCACGACGCTGCTCGTCATGGCCTGGCGCAGAGGACGGTTCATCGCGCCTTACTGGCGCCGCGCCCGGCCGGTCGCGACAGTGGCGGAAACCTAGGACTGCTCGAGGAATCGCTGGGCGTCGAGCGCGGCCATGCAGCCGGTGCCGGCGCTCGTGATCGCCTGACGGTAGACGTGGTCCTGGACGTCGCCCGCTGCGAAGACGCCGGGCACACTGGTCATCGTCGCCATGCCGTCGAGGCCGCTCTTGCTCAGGATGTAGCCGTCGCGCATCTCCAGGTGTCCCTTGAAGATGTCGGTGTTGGGCTGGTGTCCGATCGCGATGAAGCAGCCGGTCACGGCGAGCTCGGAGGTCGTGCCATCGCCCGTGCTGCGCAGGCGCACGCCGTTGACGCCCTTGGCGTCGCCGAGCACCTCGTCGAGCGTCGACCAGAGGTGCAGCTGCATCTTGCCGTCGGCGACCTTGGCCATCATCTTGTCGATCAGGATCGCCTCGGCGCGGAACTTGTCGCGCCGGTGGATCACGTGCACCTTCGAGGCGATGTTCGAGAGGTAGAGCGCCTCCTCGACGGCGGTGTTGCCGCCGCCCACGACGCACACCTCCTGGCCGCGGTAGAAGAAGCCGTCGCAGGTGGCGCAGCCGCTGACGCCGCGGCCCATGAAGGCCTCCTCCGACGGCAGGCCAAGGTACTTGGCCGACGCGCCGGTGGCGATGATCAGCGCGTCGCAGGTGTACTCGGCGGAGTCGCCGCGCAGGGTGAAGGGACGGCGCGCGAGGTCGACCTCGTTGATGTGGTCGAAGACGATCTTGGTGTCGAAGCGCTCGGCATGCTTCAGGAAGCGCTGCATGAGGTCGGGGCCCATGACGCCGTCGACGTCGGCCGGCCAGTTGTCGACGTCTGTCGTCGTCATGAGCTGGCCACCCTGGGCGATGCCGGTGACGAGCATCGGCTTCAGGTTGGCGCGCGCTGCGTAGATCGCCGCCGTGTAGCCGGCCGGGCCCGAGCCGAGGATCAGGACGCGGGCGTGGTGTGAAGACAGTGGCATGGCATCAAATGAACGCAAAGGGAAGAGTGGTGTGGCCGTGGCGCCGCAAGTCTGACATGAGGTCGAATCCGGGTGGCATCAACGCTCGTAATGGTGACAATAGCTTCACTCTGTGCGGCGTGAGATGTGCCACCGTCGCGCGGCGCTGCGACCGCAACCAGAAAGAGAAAGGCTCCTCCGATGGCGATGCTCTCCAACCTCGATCTCATCCGGCGCGTTCCGCTCTTCTCCCTGCTGACCAACGACCAGGCGCAAGGTATCGCGGACAGCGTCGTCAAGCGGCGCTTTCGGCGTGGCGAGATCGTCGTCGAGCATGGCAAGAAGTCGAACGCCCTGTTCATCCTGCTCACCGGCAGGGCGCGCGTGCTCACCGCCGACTCTCGCGGCCGCGAAGTTATCCTGGCCGTGCTCCAGTCGGGCGACTACGTCGGCGAGATGAGCCTGATCGACAATGAGCCGCACTCTGCGACCGTCCGCGCCGAGGTCCAGACCGACATGCTGATCCTTGGCCGCGCCGAGTTCGCGCGCTGCCTGCCCGAGAACTCGAGCCTGTCGTACGCGATCATGCGCGGCCTCGTCCAGCGTCTGCGTAGCGCCGACAGGCAGATCGAGTCGCTGGCTCTCCTCGACGTCTACGGCCGGGTCGCGCGCACATTGCTCGACATGTCGGAGATGGAAGGCGAGGTCAAGATCATCCGCAACAAGGTCTCGCGCCAGGATCTGGCCAAGGTCGTCGGCGCGTCGCGCGAGATGGTCAGTCGGGTCATGAAGGACCTCGAAGGCCGCGGCATGGTCCAGACCCAAGAGAATGGCTGGGTGATCATCAAGGAACAGCTCACGGGCTGACCGCCATCGGCCGTCGTCCGGGGTGTGGCGCCGGATGACATCGCCGACAATGCCCGATGACTTTTCCTCTGGGTTCGCTGCGCGCCGATGGCGCGGACGTGACGCCTGACCAGCGCGATTCGTCGGCCTCTGCTGCCGGCTGGCGCGTCCAGGCGGCGCTGCTCGTCGGCGCCGTCGCCTGGCTGCTCGCGGTGCTCGCGCTGTCCACCCACAACGCCGGCGACCCCGGGTTCTCGACCTCCGGCAATGCGGGTCCGATCAGGAACGGCGCGGGCGTCTTCGGCGCCTGGTTCTCGGATCTCGCCTTCTTCGTCGCGGGCTACTCAGCGTGGTGGGCGGTGCTGGTCGGCGCGCGGGCCTGGCTCGGCGCGCTCGCGCGTTCGCTCCGCGCGGCCGGCGGCTCGTCCTCGGGCGGCGCGGAGACGGGGCTGCCGGCATGGACCATGGGCATCGGCATGGTCCTCCTGCTTGCCGCGAGCGCGTCGCTCGAATGGACGCGCCTCTATCAATGGGAAGCGCAGGTGGCCGGCGGCAACGCGGGCGGCATTCTCGGTCTGGGGCTCGGCAAGTCGAGCCAGAGCCTGCTCGGCTTCGCCGGTTCGGGCGTGCTCTGGATCGCGGGGCTGGTGGCGGGCCTCTCGCTCGCCTTTCGCTTCTCGTGGCTGCGCGTCGCCGACGCGCTCGGCGCGGCGATCGAGAAGCTGCGCACGCGCCGCGTCGAGCGCATCGAACGCGCAGAAGATGCGCGCCTCGGCGCCGAGGCGATGCGAGAGCGCGATGAGGTGCTCGAGGTCGAGCACGAACTCCAGGAGCAGCATCTGCCGCTGGTGATCGAGCCGACGCTGGTCGACGTGCCGAAGAGCACGCGCGTCGTCAAGGAGCGGCAGAAGCCGCTCTTCAGCGAGCTCGTCGACACCAAGCTGCCGCAGGTCGACCTGCTCGACTCCGCACCCCAGCGTGTCGAGTCGGTGAGCGCCGATTCGCTCGAGATGACCTCACGCCTGATCGAGAAGCGCCTGAAGGATTTCGGCGTCGAGGTCCGTGTCGTCGCAGCGTCGCCGGGCCCGGTGATCACGCGCTACGAGATCGAGCCTGCGGTCGGCGTCAAGGGCGCGCAGGTCGTGAGCCTCGCCAAGGATCTGGCGCGGTCGCTCAGTCTCGTCTCGATCCGCGTCGTCGAGACGATTCCCGGCAAGACGACGATGGCGCTCGAGCTGCCCAACGCCAAGCGCCAGACGATCCGCCTCTCGGAAGTGCTCGGCTCGCAGGCGTATGCCGACTCGGGCTCGCAGCTCACCATCGGCCTCGGCAAGGACATCGTCGGCAATCCGATCGTCGCCGACCTGCAGAAGATGCCTCATTGCCTCGTCGCGGGCACGACCGGCGCCGGCAAGTCGGTGGGCATCAACGCGATGATCCTGTCGCTGCTCTACAAGGCCGAGGCGCGCGACGTGCGCCTGATCCTCATCGATCCGAAGATGCTCGAGATGAGCGTCTACGAAGGCATCCCGCACCTGCTCTGTCCGGTCGTCACCGACATGAAACAGGCCGCCAACGCGCTCAACTGGGGCGTCGGCGAGATGGAGCGGCGCTACAAGCTGATGAGCAAGATGGGCGTGAGGAATCTCGCCAGCTACAACAAGAAGATCGCCGACGCGAAGGAGAAGGGCGAGCCGATCGGCAATCCGTTCAGCCTGACGCCACAGGCGCCCGAGCCGCTCGAGCGGCTGCCGTTCATCGTCGTCGTCATCGACGAACTCGCCGACCTGATGATGGTCGTCGGCAAGAAGATCGAGGAGCTGATCGCGCGGCTCGCGCAGAAGGCGCGCGCGTCGGGCGTGCACCTGATCCTCGCGACGCAGCGGCCGAGCGTCGACGTCATCACCGGCCTGATCAAGGCCAACATCCCGACCCGCCTGTCGTTCCAGGTGTCGAGCAAGATCGACTCGCGCACGATCCTCGACCAGATGGGCGCCGAGGCACTGCTCGGCATGGGCGACATGCTCTACCTGCCATCGGGCAGCGGCACGCCGATCCGCGTCCACGGCGCCTTCGTGAGCGACGAGGAGGTGCATCGCGTCGTCGCGTATCTGAAGAGCCAGGGCGAGCCAAACTACATCGAAGGCATCCTCGAAGGCGGCGTGCTCGACGACGACGGCGGCGATGTGATCGGCAACGCCGGCGGTGCGAGCGGCGAGAGCGATCCGATGTACGACCAGGCGGTGGGCATCGTCCTGCAGCACCGCCGGGCCTCAATCTCGCTCGTGCAGCGCCACTTGCGAATCGGCTACAACCGCGCCGCGCGATTGCTGGAACAAATGGAGAAATCCGGGCTCGTATCGGGCATGGCGACCAACGGCAACCGCGACATCCTCGTGCCGGCGCGGGCGCAATGAGGCGCCTTGTCGCCTGTGCAGCGGTGATCGCGGCGTCGGCACTCGCGGCGACGGCCGCCCACGCCGATCCGATCGACACCCTGCGCAGCTTCGTGCGCGACGTGAAGAGCGGCCGCGCCCAGTTCACGCAGACCGTCACCTCGCCCGATGGCGCGAAGAAAAAGAGCTCGAACGGCAGCTTCGAGTTCTCGCGCCCGAACCGCTTCCGCTTCGCCTATGGCAAGCCGTTCGAGCAGACCATCGTCGGCGACGGCGAGAAGGTCTGGATCTACGACGCCGACCTGAACCAGGTGAGCTCGAGGAAGCTCGGCAACGCGCTCGGCGCGACGCCCGTGGCGCTGCTCGCCGGCGGCTCGCTCGACAAGGACTTCGATCTCGCCAATCTGCCGCCGAATGATGGGCTCGAGTGGGCCGAAGCCAAGCCGAAGGCCAAGGACGGCGCGTTCCAGTCGGTGCGTGTCGGCTTCAAGGGCAAGGACCTTGCGGCGATCGAGATCCTCGACAGCTTCGGCCAGAAGTCGCTCCTGCGCTTCACCGCGTTCGTCGCCAACGCCGCGGTCGAGGCCGACGCGTTCCGCTTCACGCCGCCGCCGGGCGCCGACGTCATCGAGCAGTGACGATCGGCGGCTGAGCGCCGCTAGCCGACGCGCGTCGCGATCAGCACGGCGTTCGTGCCGCCGAAGGCAAACGAGTTCGAGAGCACGGCATCCAGAGTCGGACTCTCGCGCGCGACACCGGTGACGAGATCAATCGCGAATGCAGGATCGGTCTCGCGCACATGGGCCGTCGGCGGCAGTCGGCGGTGATGCAGCGCTCGCAGGCTTGCAAGCAGCTCGACCGCGCCGCCGGCGCCGAGCAGGTGACCGTGGATCGCCTTCGTCGAGCTCACCGGCACGCCGCGTGCGCCGAAGATCCGCGCCAGCGACTCTGCCTCTGCCGCATCGCCGGTGGTCGTCGCGGTGCCGTGGGCATTGACGTAGCCGATGTCCGACGCGGCGAGGCCGGCGTCGGCGAGCGCGGCGGTCATCGCCCGCACCTGGCCGGCGGCGTCGGGATTGGTGATGTGGACGCCGTCGCAGTTGGTCGCGTAGCCGGCGAGCATCGCCTCGATCGTCACGCCGCGTGCCCGCGCGTGCTCGGCAGACTCGATCACGAACGCGGCCGCCGCCTCGCCGAGCGCGAAGCCCGCGCGGTCGGGAGCGAACGGACGGCACGCCGCGGCGACCGCGGCCGCATCGCCCGCGCTCGCGCCGAGCGCCGTCAGCACGCGCATCGCCTGCCAGCTCGCGAGCACGCCGGGGGTGAGCATGGCTTCGCTGCCGCCGGCGATGGCGACGTCGATCCAGCCGGCGCGGATCGCCCGCATCGCCTCGCCGATCGCGACCGCCGACGAGGCACAGGCGCAGGCGTACGCGAGCGCGGCGCCTCGCGCGCCGAAGAGGAGGGCGATCTCGG
>Ga0209724_1000907_pt1 | contig 27827 bp, 27 predicted proteins | sample grotaG_FD_184143 | JGI IMG/M metagenome (GOLD analysis project Ga0209724, IMG submission 184143) | Glacier valley bacterial and archeal communities from Borup Fiord, Nunavut, Canada, to study Microbial Dark Matter (Phase II) -... | ecosystem: Environmental > Aquatic > Freshwater > Ice > Glacier ...
CGTTGTTATATCCTTTGGTCAAAAGTTCATTTTGCAAATCAAAGAGAGCCGATTCGGCCTGGTCGACAATTACCACCATATGGGCATCAAAAGCAAGGAGTTGCCTTACAAGTTCCGATCCGATCGAGCCTGCTCCGCCCGTAACAAGAATTACAGACTCTTTTAATCCTCCCCGGATCCGCTCGGTATCAAGCGTGATCACATCGCGTCCAAGCAGATCTGCAATATTCATTGGGCGTAACTGCCGGGCATTTAGTCCTCCGGTTAGCCAGTCGTTTACAGGCGGAATTTCCTTGATGATTATTTTCTTTTTTATGCAAAGATCCATCAATTTTCGGACTCTTTCATCTTCCATTCCGCCGCGGTTTATTGCAAGAATAATTTCATCAATATGCTGCACCTGAATAACATTATTGAATGCATTACGAAGCGAATAGATCGGTATTCCGGCTTTCGCTTTCCCCTGTAATTGCTTGTTATCATCAATAAAACCGCACACCTTGTAATTTGGATTAGCAGATCTTTCAAGAGCTGTCATCGTTACCTGCCCAAGTTCTCCGGCTCCCATGATCATTACACGAATCTCCTTTTTATTGTAAAGTCTAAGATTCTGATAAATCAGTCTGATTAACAATCGTGTCCAGGTCATCAGAAAGGCGCTAAGAACAAAAAAGATGATTATGACTGAGAAAGGGATCGAAAATATGAAGTATAAACCATCGATACGGGTAAGCAATGTGATGATAGTCAGTATACCGGATGATAAAATAAGAGCAGAAACAATTCGTTGGATATCCCGAGTCGCAGTATGCCGGATAATCCCGTTAAATGGCTTGAAAATAACAAAACCACCTACCATAACAGGCACTGCAAATAGCGTCTGTAAGATGATACGCTCCATTTTTATTGCGCTTGTATCGAAATTATACCGAAGATAATAGCTCGCAAAAAAAGAAAACAGAACAATGAAAAGGTCAAAAAGAAATACAACCCATCGGGGAAGGTAGCGACTTGATAGGTATGTGTTGAATTTAAGATACATATTCCTTGAAATTTGAAAATCAAACAATTTGCCAATTTGCCTATTGCTAATTTTTAAATGGGTTAGTTCAATATTTTAATGCATTTTTACTTTTCATTTTCAATTTTGTCAACATTCAATGATCATAACTTACAAGTTCTTCGATATTTTCCGTTTGTTTAACCTGGGATTCAGCGAATATCTTTTTAATCACGCAGATTACGCGGTTCAGATCATCATTACTAAGATTGGAACCTGAGGGAAGACATAATCCACGTTCAAACAAAAGATCAGAAACGTTGGTTCCATAGAATGGTTTATCGCAATGAACAGGTTGAAGATGCATCGGTTTCCACAATGGGCGGCATTCGATATTTTCACCTTCCATAGCAATCCGGATCTGATCGCGTGTGACGTCCCAGCAATTCTCGGGATTTACCTGTATGCAGGTAAGCCAATAATTTGAATAAAAATCGGCATTAGGCTCCTGCTGAAAAGTAATCCCTTTGAAAACTGATAATTCGCGCTTGTAATAGCTGAATATTTCGCGATGGCGTTGTATATGATCATCGATCACCTCCATTTGTCCCCGGCCAATTCCTGCACAGACATTCGACATCCGGTAGTTATAACCAATCACTTCATGCTCATAATGAGGGGCACATTCACGCGCCTGAGTGGCTAAAAACCTTGACCGGGTGATCAACCATTCGTCGTTCGAGACCAATGCTCCTCCACCAGAGGTAGTAATGATTTTGTTTCCGTTAAATGAATAGAATCCCATTAATCCAAAAGTGCCTGTCGGTTTTCCTCTGAACCTGCTTCCCATTGCTTCTGCAGCATCTTCAATAACCGGAATTTTGTATCTCACGGCGACCGACATGATCTGATCTATCTTAGCCGGCATACCGTAAAGATGAACCAGAATGATTGCCTTTGGCTTTTTCCCCTTTGAAATGCGATCAATGATTGCACGCTCAAGCTGTTTTGGACACATATTCCAGGTATCCGACTCGCTGTCGATCAGTATCGGCGTGGCTCCCTGGTAGGCAATCGGATTTACGGAGGCAGTAAAAGTAAAACTGGAGACAATTACCTCATCACCTGCTTCAACACCAAGCATTATCAACGCCAGATGTAAAGCCGCAGTCCCGGTGCTAAGCGAAGCTACATGATCTACTTTATTATATAAGGCAAGTTCTTTTTCGAAAGCATCGACATTCGGTCCAAGAGGTGCGATCCAATTGGTATCAAAAGCCTCTTTTACATATTTTTGCTCCGAGCCTCCCATGTGTGGAGATGCAAGCCATATTTTCTTAGGCATGAGAATAAATTTTAGTTAATTCACAAGTTTTATAATGTGTCAACATAATAGAAAGCGTTTTTGAATTAGCATATTCGACAGTTTTTATGCTGCATTCTTACATTTTTTCAGCGCCAGTATTTCCATCTGACAATTAATTTGCTAATTTTTAAAAATCAGGAAACGTTTCTAATATCATCATTTATAATTGCAGACTGCGAATTATTGACATCTGAATTTAAAATCTACATATAATACGTATTAATCTTAGAACTTTCCTCAATATTTCAGATAACTACCTGTTACAATCGTTAATACTCATTGAAAGCATAAACTCACAATTGTTTCCTTATAATGCAGGATTGAAGCATTTAGATTCAAAGAAATATTTATTTATTGATTCCAAAGACTGACATTTAATGCAGAAACAAGTTCAGAACAGACGCGTAATTAACTATTTTGTTATCTGACTTTCAAACTATTTTCAAAATAATAAAGAACAATTGTACTTTAATTTGCCGATGTTTGGTAAATCCATCAAATGTAAATAATTTTTTTAAAATAATAAAATTCAAATGATTTTTTCAGTACCAAAATGTAAAATTAACATAGAATAAATTCGATTTTTTTTACGTTAATTATCGGTACTTTTTTTTATAAAGTAGAGATAGGGAATTAAAATGATATTATATGCCCGTAATTGAACCGGGCTGTAATCTGAATAATCACCTGATCAAACCAGCTATTCCAATGATTACATATAAAATCAAAGTCTGCTATGCGACTTTTAACCGTTAGGTATTATCTGTAATTGATTAAGAAACTATTTTTAAATAGTTTCTTAATCAATTGTTTGGCTAGTCTTTTATACAACGGACCGATAATCCATTCCCCTTAAAAAGCGGAGCCCTGTCTACCTTGCCGCTGCCATAATACAAAGAGCGGAAAAAAGCGCTTCCGTCATCTTGTTCTGTAGAACTCCAGAACAGGCTGTAACTACCCATCTTATTGAAGGTGCCATCGCCGATCCGGTTGCCACCCGGAAGTGCAGCAAAGAGGCTGTTGTTATTACTCGCCGGATCGTTTCCAACATTACCAGCAGTAACGGATAAATTCCATCCGGAGGTTTCCGCCATCGATTTTGCGATGTTGCTGCCGTTTCCCAGGTAACCATAGCCTTTACTGGTGAGGTAATCGGTTAACCGGGTCCATTCGGCATCGGTAGGTACATGCCATCCTGTTGGACACAATTTTCCGGAATTTACAGCGTACCAGTTATACAATGCACTGTAAGTGCTTTTATTTGCAGCATCGTTGTTGTACCAGCAATAGCCAGCGGTAACAAGACCGCTCCAGGAAGTATTAGCGCCAACATTCGGTATCGCTGAACCATCGTTAAATTTGGTAGCTCTGAGGCTTTCGACCATCCATATCTGTGTACCAATTTTTACCGTATGATAAATGTTGGCATCAATGTCGGTAACCGTAAGTCCTGCAACATTGGGATATAAAATAACCATTCTTTCAGAACCGTAAGTTGTACCTGTTGAATTGGTGGCATAGGCCCTCACATAATACAACGTATTGGCGCTTAAGTCTGCAATATCACTTGTGAAAACTCCAGTTCCGGTACCATCGGTGGTTTTGAAATTGGATGTTGTCGGATTTTGCGAGGTGCTCCAGCAAACGCCACGTGCTGATACTACAGATCCGCCATCATTTGTGATTGTTCCGCCACCTGTACACGAAGAGTAACCAAGCTCTGAGAGTGAGGCGGTTGTAATTGCGGGAGCAACTACCGGCAAAGTTGTAAAACCTACCTGTGCACTATAACCTGTTCCCGCACTGTTGGTGGCGTAAGCCCTTAGGTAGTAAGTTGTGTTTCCCGTCAGACCGGTTACGGCACTTGTAAAACTTCCTTTTCCGGCGCCGTCCGTTGTTTTGTTATTGGCGGTGGTCGGATTTGGAGAGGTGCCCCAGCAGATGCCACGTGCAGTGATTGCAGCACCCCAGTCAGCAGTAATTGTACCGCCGTTTATAACAGAAGTTGCAGTGATACCAGACAAAGTTGCCAAATTAAGATAAGGCACCTGTAATAACGTGACAAAAGTAACCTGCTCACCATACGCAGTACCCATCGAATTCGTGGCATAAGCCCTTGCAAAGTAGGTGATATTTGGTGTCAGACCGGCGAGGCTTGAAATAAAGCTTCCTGTAATGGAAGCTTCAGAAACGGTTTTGCTGTTTGCAATTGTCGGGTTTTGAACGGTACCCCAGCAAACACCTCGTGCGGTGATTGGTAATCCGCCGTCGCTTGTGATATTACCGCCACTTTTTGCTGAGGATATCGCAATTGCTGATATTTCGGTGGTGGTGATCACCGGCAAAATTGCCTTCGTGGTGGTCGTTACCTGGGCGCCATAACCTGTTCCGATACTATTTGTAGCATAAGCCCTGATATAATAGACAGCACCAGGAAGTAAACCTGTAATGGTGCTCGTAAAAGCCCCTGTTCCGGTGCCGTCCGTTGTTTTGGTGCTGGTGATTGTTGGATTTTCTGTCGTACTCCAGCATATTCCACGGGCAGTTACGGGCGAACCCCCGTCTTTTGTGATTGTACCACCGCTCGTCATTGTACCTGTTGCGCCAACGACTAATTCGGTGGTTGTTAAAACGGGCGCCAAAGCCAATGTCGTGAAAGTGGTCTGGGCACTGTAAGCCGTTCCTAATTCATTAACTGCATAAGCTTTTATATTATAGATGGTGCCCGATGCCAGTCCAGTAACCGGACTGACGAAAACACCGAAACCAATACCGTTGGTGGTTTTACTGTCCTTTGTTGTAGGGTTCTCGGCGATGCTCCAGCAAACGCCGCGTTCGGTGATGGTGGTACCGTTGCCGTTGGAGACGGACCCTCCGGAACTGGCAGTGGCGTCGGTGATATTTGTAATTTCTGCAATTGTAACGGTAGGTAAGGTCTTAATGACTTCCTTCTTACAACTGATCATCGGGGATAACAGCAGTCCTGCGAGGAGAATTGAGTAAATCGCGGATTTTGTTTTCATGGATGTGGTATTTATTAGGTAAAAATTATGCTGTAAAAGTAACGATTAATTCAATTCGTTGGTTTTTAAATGTTAATATTCAATAAAAATAAATAAAGATCCGTTTGTTTTTCCAAAAAGTGAATTTAAAATTAAATATTCATTAGAAAATTAGGTGGAATTTGACAATGTGACAATTCGGCAATTTGACAATTTGGCAATTCAGATAAAGCAAGTGGCAATTCATCATTTCAATTTAAAACCCGGAGGGTTGGCATGTTTATAGAAAATATTGATTTGAAGGAATGTGGGACCCCGGATGGGTCAAATATTATTAATGTTATTCTATTTTTTGAATTGCCGTCAGCTTCAGCTGACGAGAAGATTGAAATTTAGATTGGCTTTAGCCGCAATTTTATATCATTTGCCTCAAAGGCATTTATTCTCCTGTGCCGGACAAATTAATAAGGTTAAAATGAAGGGGGATATTGCCTGGCTACTAAGGTTACCCAATTAAAATAAGGTTGATATCGAATTTCAATAAATACTTAATGGCCTTGTTCAGTGCCTGTTCGTCTTTGGGATGGGATGATAATGCCATTCACATCAGTTCAAACAATTCTACGTTGCTAATCATCAGAATTAAAATAAATCAGAATGTGTGCCTGTTCTGGTTAACCATATTTCATTCTCTTTAATAACTAATTTCCAAATAATCAACCAGTCAGGCTTTAAATGAGCCTCCCAAAAATCAGTATAAATCCCAACTAATTTATGAGGATTATATTCCGAAGGAAGGTTACCTGTTGCTTCAAGCAGTAGAATTGCTTTTTTAAACAACTCCATGTTATATCCACGTTTCTGAAGAAGTTTAACGTCTTTGTTGAATTTATTTGTGAATACTAGTTGAAACATTTTTTTAGAGGCGGATAATGATCTGATTATTAAAGTAAACCATTAATATAGATCTGTTTATTATATGCCTAATTGGGAAAATAGTTCCAGTGAATCTTTCACTTTGATACCTTTATGTTGCTCAACATCTTCAATTGCTTTTTGAGTTTCATAATTGGGTAAAGGTTCTTCAATGAATTGTGTTTCAATATTCATCTTCTTTAGTAAACGAGTCAGAAATAATTTTTCAGCCTTATTCTTCGGCTTAATTACGATTGTTGTCATAATTGAACTGCTTTTTACAAAGGTAAAAAATAAATATAAGATGCACTAAATTGATTTAAACACAGCATTCATCCTTATTTTCAAAAAAACCTTAGTAGTAAAGTTTTAACAATCAACTATTCAACCATCTTCACCTTATTTCTGAAATGACTTGATTGTTTTTTTTTTAATTGCCGTCAGCTTCAGTAGACGGAGAAGATTGAAATTCAGCCTGGCTTTAGCCCCTATTCTGCATCATTTGCTTTAATAGCATTTTATTCTATCCTGTGTCAGACAATTAATAAGGTTTAAATCAAGGAGGGAGTTCTGTGTGTGCTACTAAGGTGGCCCATTGAAAATAAGGTTTTCTTAAGATTTCAAAAACCTTATTTTTTTTAAAAAAACCATAGTAGTAAAGTTGTAACAATCAACAATTCAACCTTATTTACCGGATAAACAGGCAATGGAAGAAGAAATGAGGGACAACCCTTCGAGGGTTTGCAATCGCCCGAAGGGCTGAATCTGCGCATTAAAACAAATCGGAATGCGTGCCCGCTCTCACTAAAAATATTGTTTTGCTGGATTCATTTTGTAACCAGATCAGAAGAAGATCATTATTTACATGACACTCAAAATGTTTAGAGAAGTTGCCAATTAGTTTATGCGGTTTGTACTTTGGACTTACGCCTTGATAACCAGTTTTCTGCAATTCCTTTATAAAGATTCGTAAATCCTCAAAGTTTTCTTCAGAACGTTTCCTGATCATTTTCAGGTCTTTCTTAAATCTTCCAGAATATCCAATTGCGTACATGACTAAATCGAATCGAATAGTTCATCTACACTTGACACCATTGTAACATGTCCTGAATCGACATCCTTAATTGCCTTTATCGTCTCACGATTTGGTTCGTAAAAATTTTCAACCACAATTTCATTATCTAATTTTGCGATTTCTTTAATCAGCGCAAGAAGGTGTTTACCACTACCTGTTTTTTCGTTTATTGTTAATTTTATTGTTGTCATGATGGCATTATTTTAAACAAAAATACAAATTCGTTACCAACTTGCTTAAATATCCGGAAACATATTCTGTTATTTTTGCCTAAGCCTGGGGCAATTCATTTAAATGTGATGTTGATTGTGTCTTTAAATTGCCGTCAGCTTCAGCTGACGGAGAATAATCAAATTTTCAATCGGCTTTAGCCGCAATTTTAGATCATTTGCCACGAAGGCATTTATTCTCCTGTGCCGGACAAATTAATAAGGTTAAAATGAAGGGGGATATTGCCTGGCTACTAAGGTTGCCCAATTAAAATAAGGTTTTCAAAAACCTTATTTTTTTAAAAAAACCCTTAGTAGTAATTATATAACAATCAACAATTCAACCTTATTCACTCTATTTTTGAAATGATTTAAGTGTTTTTTGAATTGCCTCCTGCTTTAGCTGGAGGACCTGATCATCAAATTTTCAATCGGCTTTAGCCGCAATTTTATATCATTTGCCTCAAAGCCATTTATTCTCCTGTGCTGGACAAATTAATAAGGTTAAAATGAAGGGGGATATTGCCTGGCTACTGAGGTTGCCCAATTAAAATAAGGTTTTCAAAAACCTTATTTAAAAAAAACCTTAGTAGTAAAGTTATAACAATCAACAATTCAACCATCTTCACCTTATTGCTGAAATGATGCAATTGTCTTTTGAATTGCCTCCTGCTTTAGCTGGAGGATCTGATCATCAAATTTCTGATTGGCTTTAGCCAAAATCCTACATCTTTTGCAAACAAGCTTTTATTTTGCTCAGGACTACAATCAAGATCTTTATTCGGGCTAATAATTCTATCTTATCGATTGTAAAAATCATGAAAACCTTTTTGCCTTAATCCTACTTTCAATTTTTTATCACCTGTCCACAAAGGAATTGCTAAATAAATTGATAAGGCAACGAAAGGAGTATCTTTAATATCAATATCCTTACATAAATCGTAAGCCTTTTGCCTGCTCTCTAAACTAATAAAATCCGTTGGAATAAAATTTATTCGTTCAATAATCGCATTAAAATACAAATAGAATTCGGATTCTGTGAGTTTAGAACATTTAAGTAGTTTGTCCTTATGCTTATAAATTTCGGAAATCAGAATGTTAGGAGAATAGAAATCCATATTGTCTTCAAACAATATTTCCCTGATTTGTGATGCCTTGGGTATTAATGCTGAAAACACCAAATTTGTATCAATCACTACCGAATTAGATGTCATTTCTTTACATCTGCGAGAAAATTCTCTCCATTCTCATTCCACCAGTCCTGATTAATCTGCTCGGCAACACTCATTATTGAAGAATTAAAACCTGATTTCTGCGCTAAACTCTCCATTTGAAGCCTTTTAACCAAAGAAATCAAATAGTTTTCATCGAATCCTTTTTTATTAAGCTTCAGAATCATTTGGTCACCTTTATTTTCAATGATCAGATTTTCCATACTATTTGTTTTTTACAAATTTAAAGAAAATAAACGATTTTGATTTATCAGATAAACAATGCACACATTCCTTTGTTTTTGAATTTCCCTGGTTAAATTGCCGTCAGCTTCAGCTAACGGAGAATAATCAAATTTTCAATCGGCTTTAGCCGCAATTTTATATCATTTGCCTCAAAGCCATTTATTCTCCTGTGCCGGACAAATTAATAAGGTTAAAATGAAGGGGGATATTGCCTGGCTACTAAGGTTGCCCAATTAAAATAAGGTTTTCAAAAACCTTATTTTTCAAAAAAAACCTTAGTAGTAAAGTTGTAACAATCAACTATTCAACCATCTTCACCTTATTTCTGAAATGATGCAATTGTCTTTTGAATTGCCTCCAGCTTAAGATGAAGGAACTATATTGAAATCAGAGTTTGACTCTGGCAAAATAGAACAAATGTTACAGAATTCCGTGTGTTCTCAGTATATCAGCCAGATCGGAATGTTTCTTTGAGTATTCCCGAAGAGCCATGATCAGGTTGGTGCTTTTGGCATCTGCATCGGTCGCTTTATCCAAAGCTGGCTTTAAAGCTGTACGGCGATCCCAGATCATGTAGCCGAGCATAAAGATTAACAAGGTGATCAGGATACCAAACCCCCAGTAGAAAAGGGTTTTTATATCATCTATCTGCTTTTGCATATACATGAATTGTTTATCAATGCTTTCAAACCTGACATCGAGAGCACTTACTTTGGCTTCAGTAAGGATGGCGCGATCACGGTCGGCCAGCGTATAGGGCACCACAACTTGCTGTTCCTGTGCCATTGCCGGGAGACTAAGCAAAGTGAAGAAAAGGAGAATGACAAATACAGATGGCTTCATATCGTATGAATTTAGTACGAAAATACAAAAACATTTCGATAATGAGAAAATTCGAAAACCAGGTATTTAATTGTCTGCTTTAAATTGCCGTCAGCTGAAGCTGACGCATAAGATTGAAATTCAGTCTTGCTTTAGCCCCAATTCTGCATCTATTGCTGTAATTGGCATTTATTTTCTTCTTCGATGGAAGAATTAATAAGGTTAAAATCAAGGGGGGGGGGATTTGACCCGGGCTACTAAGGTTGCCCAATTAAAATAAGGTTTTCAAAAACCTTATTTTTTTAAAAAAAACCTTAGTAGTAAAGTTGTAACAATCATCAATTCAACCTTATTCACTCTATTTTTGAAATGATTTAAGTGTTTTTTGAATTGCCTCCTGCTTTAGCTGGAGGATCTAATCATCAAATTTCCAATCGGCTTTAGCCAAAATAATATGCACAAAAACAAATCTTCAAATGATATTACAGTTATGTGGCTAAAGCCAATTTGTAATTAATCTCTTAATCCACTGGCTGAAGCCAGTGGCAATTCATTTAAATGCGAAGTTAATTTTGAATTGCCTCCTGCTTTAGCTGGAGGATCAGATCATTAAATTTCAGATCGGCTTTAGCCGCAATTTTCTATCCTTTGCTTCGAAGGTTTTTATTCTCCTGTGTCGGACAAATTAATAAGGTTTAAATGAGGGAGAACGCCCCTTCGGGCGGTCAATAAAATGCATGAACAACCAACCACTTCGGGGGTTTGCAACCGCTCGAAGGGTTGAATAACCTTATTCACCTGATTTTTTAAACGATTCGAATGTTTTTCTGAAACCCGCCGCCGATGTAAAGGGCATGTTTTTGATATTCAGCGCCAGTTTTATTTTTGAATTGGAGACAACATACGATTCGGTTAATTTCCGGAGGCGCTCACTGTTTAGTGGCAGATGAAACGTTTGACCAATACCCGCTAACAGAGTGATCAGTTTACGTGGTATATTCCAAATATTGGCTGTCCGGTTTTGTGAGATCGCAATCAGCCGGATCAGTTCATTTGTTGAGAGACTGTCATCGTCAGCCATGTTGTAAATACCGGAAGGGATCTCTTTTTCGGCAAGTTGCGCGATCACAAAGCAGAGGTTACCGACCGATGTAAACGACCGCCTGTTTTCGAAAGCCCCCAAAGGCCAGGGAATTCCTTTTTTTACAACATTGTACAGTAAATTCAGATTCCCTTTATTCCCGGGACCATGGATCATGCAAGGCCTTAAAATATATACCTTTTTATCAGCAAGTTCCAACTCATTTCCATCGCCCCATCTCCCCGTCGCTATTTCGCCTATTCTCCCAATCTCCTCTTCTCCCTTTCTCCCATTCTCCTCTTCACTCACTCTCCCCGTCGCCCCATCTCCTGTCATTGCTAGCGAAGCGTGGCAATCCCTCCATTTCTGAAAGCTTTCGGTCAAATAATGTTCTGCAGCAAGTTTACTTTCGCCATAGGGTCCTTTGGGAGCAGGAATAACTGTTTCGGTCAATATTTCATCACCCAGGCTGTCGGCGGCTGCTTTTGCTGAACTAAAAAAGATAAACTTCGTAGCCTGCGATGCCAGGAACCAGTAGAACATCTGTTGTGTAAGTCCTGTATTGATATCGAAATAGACCTGTGCATCGGTCTGATTTTTTGTGTCGTGCGCTTTCCCGGCCAGGTGGATCACCAGGTCGATGGGAGGGAGGTTCTTCAAATCGTTCCAGGCAAATGTCTCACAGACCCCCTCTTTTTGTGGCGAAACAATATCAAGGCCGTAAATCAGGTGCTCGTCTTTCAACGCGGCCACTAAATTACTCCCCACAAAACCGTGGATTCCGGTGATTAGTATATTCATTCAGAAAATTAGACAATTAGTCAATTAGTCAATTTGAGGATTCGACAATTTTAAAAAGGAAATTTTGTCTTTTACATTGCCGTCAGCTTTAGCTGACGGATAAGATTGAAATTCAGATGGGCTTTAGCCACATAGATGCATTCCCAAAATGATTTCTTGTAATAGTTGCAATGATGTGGCTAAAGCCGATTCGAATGTAATCAATCTTATTTGCAGTTGAGTTTCGCTTCATTAAATATTATTTGTCCCAAATCGTAAAACTCTCGTGCTTCTGAGACGGATGGTTTGCCATCTGGTAAAAGGCCAAGTTCACCGGGGTATCTTGCATCAATATAAAGTTGGTCAAGCAGAATAAGCAGATCTGTATTTATATCTGAAGTAACCTTTTCTTTAATTTTACCATATAACAACTCAAGCGAATGTGTCTTTTTTATGCCCAGATCAAATTCCTCGATGATGGCTTTAAATGATTTTTCAATTACTTGCTGCGCATGAAATAGCCATGATTGAGAAATCACAAACCGAAATTAGAATATCATCATGGCTATTAGCTTCGCTGATCTTCGATTCTATCTGGCCTTTAAATATCAAATTATTCACAGATAAAAAGCTGACAAATGAGTAAGATTTTCGTGCGAAATAATTTCCTTAATGAGGAGTAGATCACTTTCTGCACTTATTAACCACTCGCTAGTTGTTTTTTTCATAAAGGACTTTTCCTTTCGTTAAAAGTTCACGGGCGAACAGGCTGTTAAGCTCAATAAACTTCTGATGCATAGCTTTTGTATGAACTATTAAATCAATCGGAAATTTCGATTTTATATCTGAGATAGACTTTGATATTCTGAGATAAATTTGACTTTTTTCCGAAAAACTTGAAGTGATTATGTCATCCCCCGTTACAACAAGAATATCTAAATCACTGTTTTCTGTAGGTATTCCGTAGGCATATGAGCCAAACAGAATAATTTTTTCTGGTTGAGTTGATTTAAGTTTCTCGATTAATAATGGTATGTAATTTAATCCTGTCATACAAATAACTATTAATGGAAAGATTTATAGCAGTATTATTTTTCACGAAGTTACAAAAATATCGGGCTTTAGCCGCATTGATATTTCAAGAATTGAATTCCAACTGTTGTTTCCAATGATGTGGCTAGACTCAATTTTTTTTAATGTAGAGATGAATGGCCTGTAGAGACGCACGGCCGTGCGTCTCTACATAACCGTGCGTCGCTACAAATCATACGTCTACATTTTCCCATGCCTGGTGAAAATTAATTTCGATACATTTACAAAACATTTGAGCGTCATCAGATTTTAATAAAATTAATGTTGCATCTCAGCCCAATAGAAATTCAGTTAACCGACTCAATTTTGGATTGTAATAGTTTAAGAATTGTCGATTCGGCGTATTCATTCCCGGCAAGGGATCTTGCTTTTTGGCCCATTTGAAGCAGGAGTTTCCGGTCGATTGACCCCAGCTGATTAAAAAAACCGATCAGTTCAGGTTGATTACCAATATCCACAGACCAGCCAATGCCATTTTCAAGTACCATGCACGATATTTCAGTATTGGGCTCACCAATAAAAAGAATGGGCTTCCCGGCAGATAATAAATGGTACGATTTTGATGGAACACCCAGGCCAAACATCCCTTTTGATAGCGAAACTATTCCGATATCGCAATTCGCCAGTATCTCACTTTCCTCATTTCTCGAAAAACCACCCTTTAAGGTGACATTTTCGAGATTGTATTTTGAGATGTAATCCGCTATATCCGAATGAATCGCGCCTGTCCCGCGAAAATTGAGTTGTAAATTTTTTGTAGTACTCAGCCTGAATGCTTCCAGAAACTCCATAATTCCCTGGACACGACCCGTATTGCCCGCATATTGTATCGTAATGCATTCGTTTGTATTTACTTTACCCTCAATCGGCGCTTGTTTTTCGGCGTTTGTCCAGTTAGTTACAATTGATATTGAAGGATCAGTTTTGAACGGTTTTACTTTGGATGAAATGATTTCTTTCATATCTCTGCCTATAACAATCAAATGGTCAGCACTTGCATAAGCCCTGTCGAAGAAAAATTTTATGGTTTTGTATGTGAGGGACCTGTTATTTTTAAAAATGCCGGCTGGGATTGTATTTTCCGGGAAAACATCGTGAACAAGGATATGAAGTTCGAATTTCTTAAAATATTTAATGATCCGTACAATTAGCAGAAGCGGGGCAGGGTTTGTTGCAAGGAGCACAATTTCGCCTTTCGAAACTTTCCGGCAGATTAACAGTCCCATGCGGAGGCTAATCAGGATGATCTTCAGCGTCCGCTGGATTAATGAATTCTTATCGAGGTTGGGTGATTTTGTGCGGTATATTTCTATTTTATCCGAAATATTTAAAACATCAACAAATCCCTTCTTATTGTCATCATAGAACTCAGGCCCGCAGATCACACCTACCTCGTAACTTTTTGAAAGATAATCTGCAATTCGCGTAAAGATATAGGCAACAGCGGTTTCTTCGGGATAAAATAATTCTGTTACAATCCAGATCTTTTTTTTCTTCATTTAATCTTCTATAATTATCAAACTTCTATCAATAAAATCGGGAAAGGAATTAGTCAGAAATGTCAGAATTTAGTGTATGAATTATTAATCCGATAATTCTTAATTTATTTCATTACACTATACTGACCAATTAAACAAATTCTAAGAGCCTTATTTTCAAGTTATCTTAAAATTGAATTATTATGGTTTTTCCTTAAAAGCGCAGAGCAAAACATGACTGGAAGTTAATAATGGATGCAGCCATGAAGAGACTTTTTTACCTTCCACTTTGGTCGGTATCATTATTATACGGTCTGCCCATGAATCAATTTGATCCAATGAATCATAGACGCTATATGAATATGCGATTCCATCACATTCGGAGATATCACAATTTTTTCCGCGAGTCCACAATAGATAGGAGAGTTTCCATAACCCGGATTTGAATAGAAACAGTTTCAGCAATCTTGTAAATAACCCTGCTCTTCCAAAACGATTGGTGTCAGATAAAAAAATAGCCTTCTTACTGCATCGTATCATCTCATTAATTATAAAACTTGGCTCTTTTACATGGTGAAATACTGCAAATTGACAGATCGCATCAAAACTTTTATCGGGGAACGGTAAAGACTGACCGTCTCCTTGTATTATTGTGCCAACAGGAATGCCATTACCCGTTCCCTGTTCGATTAGTTCTACTACTGGTTCAATTCCCACAACTTCAAATCCTGCATCTAATAGCGCTTTCACGGCACGCCCGGTTCCGCTTCCTATATCAAGGATGGTTTTTACATTATATACTTTTAACATTGCAATCATAAATTTAATTGCCAAAGAATGTTCATCATCTGCCTTGACATGTATTTGTTCATAATTGACAGCCGTTTTGGAATAGTATTCTTTTTGTTTTTGATCTAAATCTGACATAATATTCTAATTTTGATTTACAACTTTATTTTGCTTATTGCTAATTTGTTCTTTATTTCGTGATTCTGTGTTTCAGCTCACTTTCATCATTTCCTGACACAAATAAATGGTATTAATTTGGTTTTTGTAGAAGATAGTATTTGTTGGTGCCACTAGTATTAGGATCAATGCGAGCCTTTATTCAATACTTAAAACTTTGTCGTAAAGGTTTATATATTCCTGGTATCTTTCTCTTTTATCATATAGTTTTTCTGCGCGTTCACGACATGCAATACTAAAACTGCGTTTGCCTTTCTCATTGATGATTTTAACTGCATTACTAAGACCTTGAATATCTCCCTTTTCAACAATTAAACCTGTTTCGGTACTTATCGCTTCAGCACTACCACCTGTCCGATAGGTGATCACAGGTGTTCCGCATGCCAATGATTCAAGATTAGTGGTTGGAAAATTATCTTCCCAGGTTGGGTTTAAAAAGACATCAGCGTAAGAATAAAACTCAGCTAGTTCTTTTGTACTTTCGGTTCGAGATAATCCTATAATGTTTTGGGGCAAATCTTTTATTTGTTTAGTAGTCAAACCAATTAGAATAATCCTGCAATTACTGTCAATTATTCTACTTAATTCAATAAAATCTGAAAGACCTTTACGCGCACTCCAAACATTTGCAACCCCTAAAACGACAAATTTTCCTTTAATATTATATTTATCGCTGATTAAATCATCTTTATAGGGAACAAATACATCTATGTCTATTCCATTGTTTATAACCTGAAACGGATAGTTTTTTAAAAATGATTGATTTACTATATTGCTGAGCCATTGAGAAACCGGTACAAACGTGAGTTTGTTTATCGATGTGAAAAGGTCTTTTTTAAGTAGGTGATTTTTTTTTGACCGATCAAATGCAAAACTTGCCGGATATTCTTTCGTTTGGGGACAACTAAAACAACCTGTTTTCCATTTATCACATCCGACGAAATCAAAATGTGCACAATGTCCTGTCAACGGCCAGCAATCGTGCAGTGTCCATACCACAGGTATATTTGCCGTGGCCAGGTAATTGAATAAAACTTCGATGTTGATATAATATCCATGAATATTATGGAGATGAATAATATCCGGTTTTAATTTTTTAATTTGCTCAACAAACTTTAGTGTAGCGCGTTTAGAGCCTAAGCCATGCCTGTCAATCAACCTGGTTTGAAGAACGTGCCAATTAACCTCATAATCGGAGCCGATTTTTATTAACCCCGATTCACTTGACCTTTCATTACGTCCGTAGGCAATATGGCTTTCCCAGCCATTAGCCATAGCTGTTTTACCAAGTTCTTCTGCAATGTGTCCAGTTGAACCGAAATTGACAACTATATTTATTTGGAGAATTGTTTTCAAATGTTTAATTTCATTTAACGTTACTGAATGTCAGTAGAATCCGAATTTCAGATACTGAACTTATGTTTTATCTGTGTTGAATTCTAAATAGTTTTACATTTTCTTTATTGGTTGACAAGTCCTGCTCGTTATTATGGATTAAACATTGGTTTGGTTTTATCTTTATAATTTCAAAAAAAAATTACATGATTTTTATCTGAATGGCAGTTTTACGGTGTTCTCGAACAAGTCTATCCATTGAGGCATAATGTTTTCTATAGCATATCGGCTCACACTTTTATGAGCCTGAACACCCATTTGTTTCCGGAGCGGTTCATTCTCAATTAACTGACAAATTTTATCTGCTAATTGTTGGATATTATTGGGTGTCACCAAAAAACCTTCAACTCCATCGGTTATTATCTCGCCTGGTCCGTACTCGCAATCGAACGAAACAATTGGAAGTCCACATGACATTGCTTCGATAAGCACCATTCCAAATCCTTCGTATCTTGAACTCATCACGTAAATAGAGCTGTCAAGATATTTTGAAACTACATCTGTGGTTAATCCGCATAAATTAATTTTTCCAACCATATTGAGTTCAACGATTCTATCTGTCAGCATCTGCTTCCATTCGCCTGTCCCAAAAATATCCAATACCCAACCGGGATGCCGGACTCCTACCAGTGCCCATGCTTCCACCAACATATCGTAACCCTTTTGAGCATCCAGTCTCCCAATAGAAATTACGCGCTTTTCTACCAAAGTTGCGGTGGTTTCATTATGCAATGGGTTAGGATTCGGAATATGAAGTATATTAGAATGCGTACGCTCCCATTGGAGTTTGTCATCATTGGTAAGTACAACTAATTTATCCAATCGTTGTACCGATTGTTTTAATTGACGTGTACGAATAGTTCCTAATAATTTCCAAATAAGTCCGTTATGACGAGCTGTAAGGAACTGTTTGCGTATATTCATACTGAAGTGAATTTCAGCAATCTTTTTGCAACGAACATTCAGTTTATCCAGAAAATCAATCTCTTTTCCGCAAAGAGATATACAAATATCCACACCAAGTTCCTCTATCAGGAGTGTCAGTTTCTTCTTATAAACTTTTAGTTTTCTTTGATGCAGGATATATTTTTTAAACAGATTAGCACCAAAGTGTGCGTTGAAATCAATATCAAAATGAATGATACGAATACGTTCATCAAGAGGGAAACAAATGGCCTGCCCTTGTTGGTCAGTTGTAACTATGGTAATTTCATATTGGGGTAAAGCTGCCAGGTAATTCATTTTTTCAGAAATAACCCGCTCCATACCACCCGGATTGTATAGGTTTGGAATACAATAAAGTAACTTCATATATTTAGTGCTTTTAAATAAGAATCAACACGAATTTACCAACCATATGCACAAATGCAATTTGCTATAATGCAATTAGCATAAAAAAAGAACTATTATACCTTTTAATTAAAAAAAATTGAAAATAGCTTAATGTTTACTCTATTTTCAAAATGTCCAAGCTTGTTAATATTTGTTTTAGTTTTAGTTATTGTGCTTAAATCTTGTTCGGCTTGTATTATATTTATTAAAGCGTCCGACTTCCCAGATATAGCTTTTCTGAAAAACATTTTGCCACTATCTTTAATAGCAATATAATGTGTTTCATCCATAATTTTTATGGCTTTCCCATAGTCAACGAAATGCAGAGGAGTTAAATTCTCCAGGCCCGTGTAATCATTTTCTTTGTAAGGAAACGTATATCTGGCAAATTTTGAATTAAAAACGATTGTTTGAACGCACATTTCGCTAGGCACGTATGAAGTTTTGAAATTGATTTCATTAAAATTACTTTATAATCTTTTTCAAAGTATCTAATTGACTATGTGGATTATATTTTTGATTAATTATTTCAAAACATTTATTCTTTACAAATTCAAGTTTTAACGTCGTAAGCGATAACCAGGGAATTATTTTTTCGCAAAGATCAGGAATAGAATCTTCGACAAAAAATGAACCCGTTTCGCCTTCTTTAATTGCCTCAAATTCCGGCATTTGATTTACAAAATTGTTGTGAGTTATTACAGGTGTTCCATATACTAAACTATGCATAGCAGTTAAGCCTACATTTCCTGGGGATACACATAAATCGGCATTAAAAATGAGCTCCCCTAATATTTCTTCATCGTAACAAGCTCCATAAAACCAAATATTTTTTTCCAGTTGATATTTCGTAATTAAATTATGAATAATATGTTCGTCAACAGTCTCTTTTCCGATAATAATTAAATTGCAATTAATATCTCTATCCCTTAGTGATTTTAAAGCTTCAATTATTGAATTTATTTTTTTAATTGGTTGAATTCTTCCAATGTATAAAAGTACAGGAAAACTATTTTTAAAATGATTTTTATAAATATTAGTTTGCTTTAAATTTGACTTGATTTTACACTGTGCGTCGAAATCTAAAGAGTTGTAAATTGTCACCAATTTCCCGGGATTAATCCCTTCTTTGATCATCAGATTTCGGGCATAATCGCCATACAACAATACTTTAGTACAAAGTGAAAAATAAAATTTCTTAACTTTCCTTTTTAAAAAGGTTTCATCACCATACCACCCATGCGTCCATAAATAGGTTTTCTTACGAAATAATTTAGTTAGTATTAGAATTAACCATGTAGATAAACAATACGGGTCACCTGAAATTATGTAATGACTATAATGTTTAAAAGCAAGACGAAAAGCTCCTTTTTGCCAATAAAAGTTTGTACCCAATGAAGTAATTACTAAGGTCTTTTTATATCCCTTAAGGTCATTGTAATTCATCAGTTTTATTGGTGTTGTTACCCGATCGCTAAGATAAAAATCACATTTTAATTCCTGATCCATCAAGGTATAAATTGGTGCACGATAATGAGGTGCCAGGTTAAATATACAACAAACTTTTTCTCCCATTACTTTGTTAAATCAATTATCTTTATTTAATTATTTTTGAAAACTTTAGTAATCAATAACCTGGATCAGTTGCATCTGTAATATTCCATTTACTTTCATAAATCAACGAAAAAAGCTGTTCATAAAACCAGATACTTTCAACTTATGATTAGTTCCATTCAACCTCCCGGAAAATGCAGTTTTTCCTTTTAATCAGAAGGAGGTTTCAATGTATAGCAGGCAACTTCATTATCAATTTTTTTATCGAAGTCCATTTTGCTTATATTGAGTCTAAGCAAATTGTAATATTCAATTTTCTGCATTCTTTGTATTGCATTTCGCAAACCATCAGGATCGGACAATTTGAATATGATGCCATTTGAATCATTTACAATTTCTTCAGCACATCCGACTTTATCACTCACAATAACTGGTAGACCATTGTTAAATGCTTCCTCTACGACAAGGCCCCAAGGTTCTGAAATAGAAGGTAAAATAAAAACATCATTTTGTTGATATAACTTATATAGTTCCAAATTTAGAACAGGCCCAAGAAAGACAATATTTTGATTGGCAATTGATTTTAAAAACAGTTCCTGGGGGCCAAAACCTGCAATAGTTAGATTAAGATCAGGTAGTTGATTAAACGTTTCAATCAAAAACTTAAGATTTTTCTCAGGAGATAATCTGCCTACATAAATGAACTTTTTAATTGAAGAGCCTGCCTTATATGGCGGCTGAGGTCTGACATTAAATATGCCGACCCCTTTTGTTACAATTATCTGACCTTTAAATCCTAATGCCTTGCACAAGTCGGCTTGCGACTTTCCCGAAACATAAGCTATTGAGATCCGCGCAATAAATAATTTCTTCACATAGCCCTTTAGTCCGGCAGTTTTACTTTCGTATATACTCGATTCAACTACAACACCATTCTTATTTCGGGGACTTATAAATGCTGCAAACCAAAGAACAAACTGATCCCATCCTGCAATGATAAGAAATTGATAAGATGTTGTTCTTAATAACTTTAAAATGAAGAACAACTTGCCTAAGATAGATTTATCTGCGATTGAAATATATTTAAATTCTCTATTCCCTTTATAAAAGTCTTCATTTCGTTGACTATTAAATTTATGTGTAAAAACCACTAATAATTTCTTGTGTTCCGCAATTCTATTAAAGAGGTTGATTTTATAAAATGAAGGTATGTTAGTGATATAAATAAAGTTATACATGTTTATCTAATAAATTTCGATTAAAATATTTTAGTTTTATTGTTTATATTTTAAGTGAAATATTTTATAAGTATCATTTTACATGATTTAAGATAACAATGAAAGCTGTGCCCAAGAATGAATAATTTCTATAAAACTATAAATTGAGCAATTTACATAAACTCATAATCCATCAAAAATAATGATTAATTAGGCCATGGAGTAAATGCGCCGAATAATTTTATTTTCTGAACTTTCGATAGGTACTTCGCTTAACAGGTTTTCTGGAGTAACGGTTGAATCTTTTAGGGTATGAAAGTAGAGTAAGAAGGAATTGCTTTAAAAATCTCTTTTTGAAAGCATAATATGGATATACCGTTATAAAGTAGAAAAAGAAAATTAAATAATACTCAATTGGGAATAGTTGGTAAGCATTCATAAGCGCATTCCCCCACATTTGAATCGACTCTTTAGTGTAATTTCGTGCAAGTTCCGATTGTTTGTGCCACAATAAAACTTGCTCATTCCTTATGATTTTATATCCGGCATCCAAAATTCTGAAAGAAAGGTAGGTTTCTTCACCTCCGTACATATAATCATCCGGATAATTCCCAATTTCAGAATAGATTGATCTGCGATGAAGGGAAATTCCCCCTTGAAATAAAATAGTTTCTACTTTACTGGTAGTTGGTAAAATATATGATGTATCAATATCCGATTCCAATATGAAATCCTTTACAAAACCTGTAACAACAGCTATATTATCATCTTGTACAATCGAATATAAAGCATTCTCAACAGCTTTTTCATGTAAAACTCCATCATTGTCACAAAAGAAAATAAAATCACCATTGCAATGTGGTAAACCCTTGTTTCTCCCACCAGGACAACCATAGTTTTTATCGAGTTGTATATAGCTGATTCCGGGAAATTGTTCTACTATGAATTCCGGCGAACCATCATTGGAACCATTGTCCACAACAACAATTTCAAGATTAGAATATGTTTGAGCAAGGGCACTTCCAATTGCCCTGCAAGTTTCATTTTTGCGGTTCCAGTTAAGAATAAATATAGATACCAAAGGTTGCATTTTATTCATGCAAATTATATTTTAAACCAAGATTCAGGTGTGACATAATCATTATTGATGGTTTCATTATTGAACCATTTTCTGGGGCAGATAACTGTTTTATTCGAATTTTCATTTAACCAGGCGCTCCACCAACTAAATGTGCTATTTGCAATTATATTGTGCTTGCATTTGGACATAAGAAACATATCCAGAAAGGATGATTTAGTAGCATTACCACTAACATAAATTGGCGTTATGTTGTCGAAAATTTTCATGCACCATTCTATATCGTCTGAAAATATAAAAAATTTAACGTTTTCATGTAACTCCAATATTTTTTGTATAGCTTTCAAATAATATTCTTCTGTACAGCAACCATTGTGTAAGGGTATATTTAAATAATCACCTCTTCTTATATGAAGTGAAACTGTTTCACCATTTGAAATTTCCTCAAGAAAAGATTTATTACTTATGCTCAATTCGTTAATATTTACTTGAAACTTAAAATCCTTTCTTAGAGAATCTGAAATATTTTTGAAAAATAATTCATTTTGCCAATATCCATTAAAATAGACATTATCATAAGCTAAATTAATTAATTTTTCATATGAAAAATTTGATTCCTTTATAAGAGATTTGCGATTACCTATTAATGCTCTCCTAAATCTATTATAGACATTATTATTGAAGTCGCCTAATATTTCAGAAAGATTTGGATTGGCATATTTTGCATCAATTGAAAAAATTTTGATTAATTCAAATCCATTGTGGCACCTATTTTTATCATAATAGCTTATATCGATTGATGCATTGTACCCCAAATCAATACACAATTGGTAAAATGCATATTGAAACATTTGATTGCCTAGTCCACCTGCAATCTTTATAATGACGCTATTTTTCTCTTTAAAATCGATTTGCATTGTCTATTGCTATGTAGAAAAAATTGAATAATAAAATAGATAAAACCATAGATGTAAATTGTTGTTGAATATCTAATAAAACTAATTTTCAGATTCTGAAGAAAAAGTATAATAAGAAGTATTATTAAAAGATATTTAGTATAACGTATTTTTTTATGTGCCTGTAATAAAAATAGTTTTGCAATATCTCTAAAATAAATCCACAAAAATATTAGAATTCCAATAATGCCAAACTTAACATATATATGTAATAGAAGAAAATGAGAAGTTATTAAACTTTTAAACGATATTATATGATTAAAATTACCGAAACCGGTTATAGGAGTTCGCGCTAAAATGTCCCAGGAATCTTCATAAGGCCTATTAAGCGCCTCATCAACATCTTTATCTTCAAAAGATGCAAATGATTTGTTGAGATGGTTAAGTACTACTATTTCAGATGAATATCGCTGATTTAAGTAAAAGAGAATACCAAATACAAAAACAGTAATAATCAGAAACGAAAATCTAAATTTTCTTGAATAATTCCCAATAAATAGTATTATTGCCGCTGATTGTATTAGTAATAAAATTAAAAATGATCTGCTTCCAGTTAATAAACCAAGTACCATTGCCAAAAAAATATATAGCAAGGGCAATCTCTTATTAAAAAACAATAATATTAAAGAAAAAATTATTACTATAAGGACGTAGTCGGTTGTAAATTCAAAATTAAAAAACAGGCCTCCAATTCTTATGCTTGACATTGGATCCGGAGCATCACCCATCCATTGATATATTGTTTTGCCATTAATAAAAAAAACCAAAGGATTTAGTAAGTGTAAAAAAATTGAATAACAAAACCATTCAATATGCTTCAGTAGAGATTGTAAATTAGGCGTGCCAATATATAGAATTTGTAAAAAGAGTAAAAGCACAATGCCATTAACAAAATTAATGATTAGTTGATTTAATGGAGATATGTTCAATGTAGAAATCGTATATTGGTCGACTGTCGGCATTTCACCGATATATATTAAACCGATTGAAAAGCCCCAAACTAAAAGGAATGCGATTTTGTAATTATCACTCAGTATTTTATTATTGAAAATTATTAAATTCCTTTTAAATAGTGTAATATAAGCAACAACTATAAAAATTGTACTTGTAAAAAATTTGGCGGGTACACCCCAAAGGCTGCCAATCGGATCAATAATATCAAATGTAATTAAAAAGACTAATACTGAGACTCCTTTAATTAAGTTCCTATCTAATATTAGGAAAAGAATTAGGCAAATTAGAAGAGTTATAACTAATTTAGTGATCATTTTCTTCTATATGTATTTGATACTACTCTTTTAAAAAAATACATAATATAAAATGCCATTAGAATCGAACGCTTTATAAAATTAAACCTTGTTCTATAAAGTATTTCGTGCATAAAACGAAAACAAAACAAAATATTTTTAATTTTATAGGAAGAAAAATCCAAAAAGGCTTCTATTGATATTTCTTCCAAAAATGAACTTTTAACGCCAATTGAAGTGTAAAAATCCTTTATTACAAGTCTACTAACATTTTGAACCCTAGTTTTTGAATCTGTTACCTGACCTGAATGAATTCTGTAATAAAGTAAAATCTCTGTTAGATTATGAAAACTACTACCACTTTTAAATAATCTCAACCAAAGATCTTTATCTTCAGCCAGGAAATATAGTTCTCTGTATCCACTAATTTCAAAAATGCATTTTTTCCTTATCATAGAAAAGGGATGTCCGACTGGATTCTCTCCCAATAGACAATAAAAATCAATAAGAAGCCTGTTTTTTCTCCAACCTTTTTTATTAAGGACACGCCCATTTTCATCTATATTATATCCTTGACATCCTACAACGTTAATTTTTGGGTTTTCTATAAGAAATTGATATTGCTTTAATATTCTGTATTCATCGCAAATATCATCAGCATCCATTCGACAAATAAATTGACCTGATGAATTATTAATTGCCAGATTTAGAGAGAAAACCAATCCTTTATTTTGTGTATTTGTAAGTATTCTTAACCTAGTATCCTCGTAATTATTTAATATTTCGGACGTTCGATCTGTCGACCCATCATCAACAACTATTAATTCAAATGAATCAAATTTTTGAGTAAGAATTGAATTGATTGCATCACTGATATATTTTTCACCATTATATACTGGCAAAACGACACTAACCTCTAACATATTTCTTTAGTTTTAAATATGCTGAATTCCCTAAACCAATTTTTAGTAAACGAACTATTAATCCGACTGAAATGTTCAAAATCGTTTTTGGATCAATCATATAGATGAAATTATACATTCGATATGAATTGTCTTTGTTGATTCTTTTCTCTTCTTTTTTGATATAAAGATAAGATCTAAAGTAATAATAATACATTTTTTCTTTATGCAATGCAGGTAGCAATTCTAATTCATAGAACTTCTTCGTAGAGTTAAAATGTCTTATTGCTGTTGGGCTTACAATATCTGATTTATATTGAGTCCATATTGACTGATCGTTGATTCTGTAATTAATTAAACAAAGGTTAAAATAATAAAAATTGACATTATTCTTGGCAAGCTTAACAAACAGGGGATAATCTTCCTGCATCTCGAATCTTTCATCAAATCCCCCCAATGAATTAAGAATGTCTCTTTCGATAAATATGCCTACAGCTGAAATAAAGCAATTTTTTAAAATGTTTCTAAGAAGTCTTCGGTGTTTAAAAGAAAAGTTTTTTGCCGGATGAATTCTTTTTCTGATAAGTAATCCGTTCTGGTCAATAATATTAATATTTGAAACTATAAATTTTGCTTGCGGATTCTCATTTTTAAAATCGATAAATGCGAATATAGAATCGTTTGTTAAGGTATCATCTCCAGCTAAGAATTTTACCCATTCACCTTTTGCTTCATGCAAACCTCTGTTGCAGTTAGCTGTAATCCCTGTATTGATACGCGACGGGATTAACAATGCTGATACAAACCTTTCATTATTTGCTTTAATCCATTCTTCGCATAAATCAACTGTATTGTCACTTGAACAATCGTCACTTACAATTAATTCTATATTCTGATAAGTTTGTGCTTTGGCACTTTCGAGCGTTTCGAGTACATATTTTGATGAATTATAAGTGATTACAATAATGGAAACTAATGGATCTGTTGGTTTTTCTTTTTCACGATCTTTATCAGGTTCCAATTGCGTATGAAGTTTATCCTGCATTATTTTGTTATACTTTAAACTTTTATTAGTGCTTGTAATTTCTTAATATGCTAATCAACCCCAATCTTTTGTCCAATTCCTTTACAGATTGCCAAACTGAAATAGCAATCAAAGCCAAACCCCATATATAATTATAAGGTTGATCTATATATTTTGTGGTAAGAAAGCCTGCCAATGCCAGGCTAAATTGAATTGTAAAAATTTTGATAAACGAAATATCAAAATTGAATGCAAATTTAATTTTACTGATATAGAAAACTTGTATTAAAACTATAAAGTAAGATGCCAGAAAAGATATCCCTAAACCTGTTAATCCCCAATACTTATAGCCTAATAAGTTAAATATTAGCATATAAATGTTTGCTGCCAATTCACTCCAGAAATAAATCTTTCCAACACCTTTTGCGAGAAAAACAAAACTGATTGACCAACTGGCAGCTTTGAAAAACATTCCCAAAGCGGCCCAATAAATCATGTCGTTAACGTCAATGAACTGTTTGGAGTATAATATTATAACTACCCATTTAATGAATATTAAAAAGGCAATTAATATTGGAGCCAGTATTAAAAGGGCGATTTCTGCCTGCTGATTTATTATTCGTTTGCACAGAGAATTGTCATGTGCTACAGCAGAAAGCCGGGGATAATAATCAGTCCCCATTGCGTTAAAGATCAATCCTACATAGGTCGTGATGATGGCAAAACCAGCCGTGTATAGGCCAACTTGTTCAACGCCACCATTGCGGCTTATAAAGATCCGGACTATATAGGAAGCACCTACAGTTAATAATCCGCTTAGGCTGATCATAAAACCCATGCGAAGCATGTTCTTTCCCTCCGAGATCGTTTGTGAACGTGAAAGATCCGTTTTTTCAACTTTGACTTTCCCCGAGAAGTACCACGACAACAGCAGTGACACCAATGATGTCCCTATGATGCCAGGAACAATGCCATCAACCCCCCATAAATAGTACATTGGGATTGTAATAAACAGGCCAATAAAGCTACCTGAAAGGTTAGCTTTTGCCAGGTATTGCAATTTTCGCATTCCCTGTAACAGTACCAACTGACCACTGCTTATCTGATTAAAAAGAAGGGAGACAGAGAGCCAAATAAAAGCAAGCGTATAATCCTTATTGCCAAAGGTGAGTTGGCTGAGCCATTGTGAAAGTATTGCGGTTGTTATCAGTCCCAGAATACCGGTAATCCAAACCATCTGGCGAAATGCAGTTACGACAATTCCTATTCTTTTTTCGTCATTTGTGCCAAAGGCTGCCGCGATATCTTTTACTGCACTTGTTCCAAGTCCGAAATTAGTAAGGCTACTGATGATCCCTATGGTTGAAGAGAGCAGACCCATAATTCCCATTCCTGCCGGCCCCAACAAAACTGCCACAAATTTCGAACGGATAATTGCAATAATAATATTGAAGACTTGAACGCCACCAAACAGGGAGGTAGCTTTCATTATCTGTCGATAGGAGGATTGTTGCTCGGTCATTTAGAAGGTTCATAGTGTTACACTGAGTAAACTCATAGTTACACTGTGTAATTATTTTTAAATGTTCATTGTGTTAAACTGTGTAATTATTTAAAACTTCCACTATTTTTTCAATTTCATCATTTCTCATTACCGGACTGATTGGCAAACTCAATACTTCATTGTGAATTTGTTCTGTTATAGGAAAACTTAAACTTTTCCATTCTTTGTAAGCCCGTTGTTGATGTGGCGGAGTAGGGTAGTGTATCAGGGTTTGAATTCCGTTCGCAGTGAGATAGGCTTGAAGTTTTTCTCGATTGGACGTTCTGATGATAAAAATATGCCAGACCTTCGAAAGGTTAAAGGATAAAGGATAAA
>Ga0209724_1000908_pt1 | contig 27791 bp, 25 predicted proteins | sample grotaG_FD_184143 | JGI IMG/M metagenome (GOLD analysis project Ga0209724, IMG submission 184143) | Glacier valley bacterial and archeal communities from Borup Fiord, Nunavut, Canada, to study Microbial Dark Matter (Phase II) -... | ecosystem: Environmental > Aquatic > Freshwater > Ice > Glacier ...
TTATAGAAATTATCGAGGGCCAATTTGGCAGCTTCATTGTATTTAAAAGCACCAGCCCATCCTTTGGCCGATCCCAGTACATCCGAGTTGGAGAAACCACCCACAAATACAATCATGTTGACATCTTCCAAGGTTTCGCGGCCCGAGATAAGGTCGGTCATGTGCACATCTTTCACATCCATGCCAGCCAGGTACATCGCGTAGGCCATCTCACGGTCACCATTCACCCCTTTTTCGCGAATGATGGCAGCCTTGAACCCACTGGGCTGGCGACGTTTAAGGTCGATGCCCAGGTCAGCAGCCTTGCCAGTAAATCCTTTAAAGTCGTAGTTTAGTTCGTTTTTACTATAATTCTGCAAACGTTCAAAGGCCAACTTCTCTCCGGATTGTTTGCAATCAAGCAGGTAAGATGATTTGAACCACATTGAACGCAAGCGACCCAGGTCGAAATCAAAGGTATCAGCATTATTTTTAATAGTAAAGTCGCGAAAAAAGGATGGATGTCCAATCAATACAAAAGCGACACCTACATCATTCAGTTTGGCTTCAAAAGCAGCGGTATCAGCCACCTGAACAACGACACCTGGGTTTTCACTGAACAAAACTTTCACGCTGTCCGCTTCACCAATACCACTTAAATCAAGCGTCATTCCTGAATAGTTATCAGCAAAACACATTTCAAGCAAGGTAGTAATCAACCCTCCAGAAGAAATATCATGTCCTGCCATAATAATCTGGTCTTCAATACACTGCTGAATAACATTGAAAGCAGAAGCAAAATAAGCTGAATCAGCTACCGAAGGAGCTTCGTTGCCCAATTTGTTGATAATTTGAGAGAAGGCACTGCCTCCCAGGCAACGCTTCATTTTAGAGAAATCGACAAAATAGATCGACGAATTTACATTATTGATCAAAACCGGTTCCACCACCTTTTTAACATCTGATACTTCCGCAGAAGCCGAAACGATGACTGTTCCAGGAGAATAAACCACACCGTCCCTGTATTTCTGAGTCATCGACATGGAATCTTTACCTGTTGGTATGTTGATTCCCAGTTCGCAGGCAAAATCGCTGGCAGCCTTGACAGCCTTGTAGATACGTGCATTCTCGCCTTCATTTTTGGCAGGCCACATCCAGTTGGCACTCAGCGAAACACCTTTCAACTTGTCGGTTAGAGGCGCCCATACCAGGTTGGTGAGCGATTCAGCAATCGAGAGTACCGATCCTGCTTCGGCATCCACCATTGCAGCTACCGGAGCATGACCAATGGTAGTTGCCAATCCTTTTACACCCTGATAATCAAGCGTGATGACTCCCACATTGTTCAGCGGAAGTTGTAACTGACCTACACACTGCTGTTTGGCAATGCGACCCGTTACCGAGCGGTCAACCTTGTTGGTCAGCCAATCTTTACAAGCCACCGCTTCCAGTTGCAGCACATCTTCCAGATAATCTTCTACTTTAGTTTGATCATATTCAATTTCAGCAAACTTTTCATCGCGGGTTGTATCCGTCAATACAGTTTTTGGCGGTTTGCCAAACATGTAAGAAAGCTGCCAGTCTATGGACCGCTCGCCCGTTTTTGAGTTTTCAAACGTAAACTGCATATCACCAGTTGCCTCACCAATTACATACATGGGGGCACGTTCGCGTTCAGAAATACGTTTAAGCAGAGGGACATCTTTTTCGTGCATCACCAGGCCCATGCGTTCCTGAGATTCGTTGCCGATGATTTCTTTCTGAGAAAGTGTTGGATCGCCAACGGGTAATTTGGAGGTGTCAATTCTCCCACCGGTAGCTTCTACCAATTCTGAAAGGCAATTTAAATGGCCACCTGCACCGTGGTCGTGTACTGTAATAATTGGGTTATTGGCAGATTCACTCAAGGCACGAATGGCATTGTAGACACGTTTTTGCATTTCAGGATTGGCGCGCTGCACAGCATTTAACTCGATGTCGTTTTTAAATTCACCCGTTGCTACCGACGATACTGCTCCCCCACCCATTCCGATGCGGTAATTATCGCCACCCAAAAGCACAATTTTATCTCCTTTAACAGGCTCGTCCTTCAAACTATCTTTTTTTGCGGCAAAGCCAATACCGCCTGCCATCATAATCACTTTATCAAACCCATATTTGCGGTTATTTTCAAAATGTTCGAATGTCACTACTGACCCTGTAATAATAGGTTGCCCGAATTTATTGCCAAAATCGCTGGCGCCATTTGATGCTTTAATTAGAATTTCTTCCGGCGTTTGGTACAACCAGTCGCGTTCTTCGGTTTGCTGCTCCCAGCTTCTGGCATCCTCTGTACGCGGATAGGAAGTCATGTAAACGGCTGTCCCTGCGATGGGAAGGCTCCCTTTTCCTCCTGCAATACGGTCGCGTATTTCACCACCTGTACCGGTTGCTGCACCATTGAAAGGTTCAACAGTAGTTGGAAAGTTGTGAGTCTCGGCTTTCAGAGAAAGCACCATTTCAATATCAGTAACTTCAAAATAATCTGGTTTATCCTGGGTCTTGGGGGCGAATTGCTCAACCACAGGCCCCTGAACAAAAGAGCAATTGTCTTTATAAGCTGAAATTATCAAATTAGGATTTTGTTCTGATGTTTTCCTGATCAATTGGAAAAGCGACATCTCCTGTTCTACTCCATCGATGATAAAAGTACCATTGAAGATTTTGTGACGGCAGTGCTCTGAATTCACCTGAGAGAAGCCAAACACTTCACCATCAGTTAACTTTCGACCCAGTTTTTCAGAGACTGAATTTAAATATCCTATTTCATTTTCACTCAGCGCCAAGCCTTCCTGTTCATTATAAACAGCTATATCACCAATTTCCAGAATAGGAGTTGGCATTTTTTCGATGGTAAATATCTTTTGGTCAAGGTTGTGAACCAAAGCTTTCAGCATGGGGTCGAAGCCAGCCAACTGATCCTCAACATGAATATATTCCTCAATGCGTATGATCCCTTCAATTCCCATATTTTGGGTAATTTCAACTGCATTGGTACTCCATGGGGTTAACATTTCCTTACGCGGACCAACAAACCATCCATTTAATACTGCCTCGTCAAGCTTTTCAGCTTCGCCAAACAACCATATCAGTTTTTCAATATCTTTCGGATTAACCGAAGCGATAGAATTTACAGCAATAAAAGTGTTTTGCGGAGTCTTAAAAAATAGAATCATTATGGAATATTAATGTGTGAAAATTGATTAGGAAAATGAACACTTCAAAGATAAATATTTCAGGCTTAAAACTGCTATAAAAGTAAATAAGAGATCACTATTAATAACTCACGTTACGCAGAAATATAGATAATAAGGAACAAAAAATAAATAATAAGAAATAAGAAATAAGAAATAAGAAAGGAATACACTAATAGTCATTATTTTATATTTATTATTTCTTATTTCTTATTATCTGTATAGATATTTATCATCAGTATTTTAACTTAAGTATTTTACGGAAATGCATTCCGAGTCAAAACAGCTACGATTTTTTTTTAAATTACAGACAGGTGTTCATTCAACATTTCCCTAATTGGTTCTGAAATAGGAATAGACTTTTGCAGCATAAAATCATAATAAATCAACACAGTTTTTCCCTTGGCGCCAATTTTTCTTCCCTGACTGGCTTCCTGGTAAACTTCAAAGGATGAATTTCCTATCTTTTGAATCCACGTTTGAATTTCAACATCATCATGAAAAAAGATTTGCGAGGTAAAATCCACTTCGAAACGGGCAAGTATCAAGTTCCATGATTTAAAATCGAAATCAGGATTAAACATTCGGTAAATCTGATTCCTGGCCAATTCAAACCATTCAGGCATCACCGTGTTATTTACATGTCCAAGTCCGTCAATATCGCTGAATTTAGGAGTTACAATTAATGAATACATAATTTATCTTTTAAATATAACAAAGGTATTCAGTTCTTCTGGTATTCACAGGTATTCTCATCATTCAACTCCTATTTATAACAAAACAATAATCTGGTCACTCAATTTTTATAGGTACTAAAAAGAAAACATAACGTCAGCAGGAATTACAGAGAAGAATTTATCGTTTCAGAGAAAACTCAAAGATCCATCTCCAACATACAACCTCCAGAAATACAAACACATAACATATACACATATACATCTACCCTTCAATCGTAACCATTTTTTCTTAACAAATATTTCACATACAGTACTGATTTAGGTAGATCCATTTTAAATAGACTTTTGTTCACTGACGTTCGCAAATATAATCTATATATTTGCGCAAATTTTAAGGTAATCATTTCAAAATCACATTATGAAACAAATCAAATACGTATCTCCTGAGGAAGCAGTAAAAGTCATTAAATCGGGCGACAGGGTCCATTTAAGTTCAGTCGCAGTTACGCCTCACACGTTAATTAAACCAATGGTTGAGCGTGGACGGAACGGTGAATTCGTTGATGTTAAAATCCAGCACCTTCACATTGAAGGGAAAGTAGACTATGCCGATCCTGAATTTGAAGGTATTTTTGTATGTGAGCAATTTTTTGTTGCCGGGAATATGCGTAAACAAACGCAGGCTGGCTATGCGGATTACATTCCGGTATTTTTGAGTGAAACGCAGAAGCTGATTCGCGAAGGTTACCTGAAAGTTAATGTGGCGATGGTAATGTGCTCGCCGCCGGACAAACATGGTTATGTGTCTTTAGGAACTTCTGTCGATTCCACGCTGGCCGCCATTGAATGTGCCGACTATGTGATCGCCGCCGTTAATCCGAATGTACCTCGTGCATTTGGTGATTCCATGGTCAACATCGAAAACATTGATATTTTCGTCCATTGCGACATCCCTTTATATGCCCATGTGATGCCAGCGCTATCAGAGACAGAAATCCAGATTGGTAAAAATGTTGCCGAACTGATCGAAGATGGTGCTTGTTTACAGATGGGTATCGGCGGCATTCCTAATGCAGTTTTGGCTCAGTTAGGAAACCATAAAGATCTTGGAGTTCACACCGAAATGTTCTCGGATGGTATTCTTCCTTTGGTAGAATCAGGCGTTGTTAATGGCAGGCTAAAAAATATTGACCGTGGCAAAATGGTTGCTTCCTTCCTGATGGGAACAAAAGCAACTTATGACTTTGTGGATGATAACCCCATGGTTGAAATGAAAGATATCGGCTACACCAATAGCGTACGCATTATTCGGAAACTGGATAAAATTACTGCAATTAACTCAGCCTTGTCTATTGATATTACCGGTCAGGTTTGTGCCGACTCAATTGGAACCACACATTACTCTGGCGTAGGTGGTCAAATTGACTTTATACGTGGCGCAGGTTATTCGAAAGGTGGTAAACCAATTATTGCAATGCCTTCGGTAACAAACAAAGGAATTTCCAAAATATGCCCGACACTACTTGAAGGTTCGGGAGTCGTGAGTACACGCGCTAATATGCACTGGGTGGTTACGGAGCATGGTGCTGTAAATTTATACGGAAAAACATTACAGGAACGCGCAAAATTGCTTATCTCAATCGCACATCCTGCTCATCGGGAAGCTTTGGATAAAGCAGCATATGAACGTTTCGGATCGCATTTCCATTTTGTAAAAGAGGTTTATTAGTAATCTAACCATAAGTTTGAACTTTGGTACTACTTCCCAGATCGGCACGCAACTTTAAGCTTTGAACTTGAAACTCTTCAAATTATTGACTTTTCGGAGTGGTTCCAATAGTAAGATAAAAAAGGCAGGATTCACATTCTGCCTTATTTATTTACAATTATTTTACATTAAGGCATTTAATTTTAGGTATCTTTGATCTCTTATTGTTTTTAAAACTCTTTTAATAAGGTACATATATGTTTTTACCAAATCATTTTTCTCAATACTGTTTAAAAACACCTGGTTTGTTTTTCGAATAATTGAGTAATCTGGTAGAAAAGAGTATTTGAAATGTACTTTTGCAAAATGAAAAATACAGAAATTTTATCTCTCGCATCTAATTAAAAACTTATATAAAAATGGAAATATCACATATTGAACACATTGGAATCGCTGTTAAAAGCCTTGAAGAAGCCATTCCTTACTATGAAAATATTTTAGGTTTAAAATGTTATGCCGTTGAAGAAGTAGCTGACCAGAAAGTAAAAACTGCCTTCTTCAAAGTGGGACAAACCAAGATTGAACTTCTGGAATCAACCGATCCTGAGGGGCCAATCGGTAAATTTATAGAAAAAAAAGGGCCTGGAGTACATCATTTGGCATTTGCAGTTGAAAACGTTGATGAAGCCTTGAATGATGTAGCTGCCAACGGAGTTCAGACAATTGATAAAATTGGCCGTAAAGGCGCTGAAGGACTGACCATTGGTTTTCTTCATCCCAAATCAACCTTGGGCGTATTAACTGAACTTTGCTCTCATAAATAATTTAACTCACCTAGTTATCAAATGAATAATCAAGATAAAATAAAGAAACTCATAGACCTTCGCGTTGAAGCAAAACTTGGCGGTGGAGAAAAAAGAATTGATGCCCAGCATGAGAAAGGCAAAATGACAGCCCGTGAACGTATCGCTCTGTTGTTGGATGAAGGTAGCTTTGAAGAATATGACATGTTCGTTGTTCACCGTTGCGATAATTTCGGTATTGAAAAAACCAAATTTCTGGGCGATGGTGTTGTAACCGGACAAGGAACTATTGATGGCCGCATCGTGTACGTTTACGCACAGGATTTCACTGTATTCGGCGGTTCATTGTCGGAAACTTATGCACTGAAAATTTGTAAAGTGATGGATATGGCCTTGAAAGTTGGTGCACCGGTTATTGGCATCAATGACTCAGGTGGCGCCCGTATTCAGGAAGGAGTTACAGCGTTGGCTGGTTATGCTGAAATATTCCAGCGTAATATTATGGCCTCAGGAGTCATTCCACAGATCTCGGCAATTTTTGGCCCTTGTGCCGGTGGTGCCGTATACTCACCCGCCTTAACCGACTTTGTATTGATGACCAAGGATACATCCTATATGTTTGTCACTGGCCCTAAAGTAGTTAAAACTGTAACTGGAGAAATAGTAACTGATGAGCAACTTGGTGGGGCATCTGTTCATGGTTCAAAATCAGGAGTTACACATTTTGTTGCTGAAAACGAAGAAGAAGGAACATTACTGATACGGAAACTTTTGAGTTATCTTCCACAGAATAATCTGGAAGATGCTCCGTTGGTACCGTGTAAAGATCCGATCAACCGTTTGGATGATTCATTAAATACCGTCATTCCTGAAAATCCCAACAAACCTTATGATGTTAAAGATGTTATCCATTCGATTGTTGACAACAACGAATTTTTGGAAGTTCACCGTAACTATGCCCAAAACATTGTAATAGGCTTTGCACGTTTTGATGGCGCTTCAACAGGTATCGTGGCCAACCAGCCAAATTATCTGGCAGGAGTACTGGATATCAATGCATCACGTAAAGCAGCCCGCTTCGTGCGTTTTTGTGACGCATTCAATATCCCCATTGTAACGTTGGTTGATGTACCAGGATTCTTGCCTGGAACTACACAAGAATATGGCGGAATTATTACCCACGGCGCTAAATTGCTTTTTGCCTATGGTGAAGCGACAGTTCCAAAAGTGACCGTTATTTTACGAAAGGCTTATGGTGGGGCGTATTGTGTGATGAGTTCCAAGCATTTACGTGGTGATGTCAACTACTCATGGCCATCGGGCGAAATTGCAGTAATGGGGCCAAAAGGCGCCATTGAAGTACTTCGGAGCAAGAAAATTGCTGCCATTGAAGATGAAACAGAACGTGCCGCTTATGTAGTACAAGCAGAAGCTGATTATAAAGAAAAATTCGCTAATCCTTATAATGCAGCCCGTTATGGCTACATCGACGATATTATTGAACCACGTAATACTCGTTTCAGGATTATCAGGGCTTTACAAAGTTTGGCTACGAAAAAGGTACTTAACCTACCTAAAAAACACTCAAACTTACCCTTATAATTATGACTATTCTCTCTATTATATTACAGTTTGGTGCAAGTATAGGTGAATCCCTGTCGCCGACACAGAAATTTATCTTTTGGGGATTTATACTATTTTTTATTGCATTGTTTGTCTTCTTCCTTTATCGGACGGATAAAATAATCACGGCCAAAAACCAAGCATTGGTTGAGCCCCTGCACACCCGACAAAACAATGAGATGTCTGACGAAGCTGCTGCTGCAATTGCATTAGCGATTCACATGTATAAACAAGAGATGCATGATATGGAAAGTTTAACGATTACTTTGAAGAAGGTTTCCAGGATTTATTCGCCTTGGAGCTCAAAGATTTATACATTACGCCAAAATCCCAGATAATAAAACAGCATGAAAAAATATTCTTTCACTATAAATGGCAACCAGTATAATGTTGCAGTTAATAATGTTGAAGACAATGTGGCTGAAGTTGAAGTCAATGGACTTAATTATTCAGTTGAATTTGACAGGACTATAGAAACTACCAAGACACCAAAATTAGTAAGGACAACGGTAGTTCCATCTACTGATATTACTCCTTCAGAAAAAAAGACCAGTTCTCCATCTGGCCCTAAAGGAGCAGGCTTTGTAAAATCGCCCCTTCCGGGAACCATTCTGGAAGTTCACGTAATGGTAGGTGATTTGGTAAAATCAGGTGATAAGCTAATCACTTTGGAAGCCATGAAGATGGAAAATATCATCAATTCTGATAAAGGTGGCAAAGTGGCTTCTGTGAAGGTAAAAAAGGGAGATCCAGTTATGGAAGGTGATATCCTGATTGAAATCGCTTAATCAATTTAAAATTCTATATCATGAGTATAATGTACAATATCATGTTGATGTATGCACTTGCTTTTATTATCGGGTTTTTTGTGGCTTGTATTATATGGCTGCTTTATACAGGCATGACCACTAAAAGTTTTACAAAAACTATTCAGAGAGAATCTTATAGCGAAATAAAAACAATTAATACAAAAAAATAAATCAACCTGACAATTCATACAAATTGTTTTCTTATGGACATATTTTATAAACTATTTCAAGGATTTTCGACCCTGGCTCTTTCAGATCCATTAATTTCATTTACCAGGGTTGGATTGGTTATTTTAGGGGTATTACTTATTTACCTTGGAAAGAAAGGTATTTTGGAACCTCTATTAATGATTCCAATGGGATTAGGAATGGCAACTATTAATGCAAGTATCATGTTTCTTCCTGACGGAACCCAGGGAAACCTTTTTGTTGATCCTCTTGTGACGGACATCAATCAATTAATCAATATTTTACAAATCGACTTCCTACAGCCTATTTATACCTATATGTTTAGCAATGGCTTGATTGCCTGCTTCATTTTTATGGGTATCGGCGGATTGATTGATATTAGTTACATCTTGGTGCGTCCATTTTCCAGTATGACATTGGCCCTTTTTGCTGAACTTGGAACTTTCGCAACGATACCGGTAGCAATGGCCATGGGATTGACTTTAAATGAATCAGCATCCATTGCGATGGTCGGTGGTGCCGATGGCCCCATGGTATTATACACTTCACTGATACTTGCAAAACATTTATTTGTACCGATTACCGTGGTAGCTTACTTATATCTTGGTTTAACCTACGGAGGATACCCTTATCTGATTCGCCTGCTGGTTCCTAAAAAATACAGAGGTATTCAGGTTAAATACACAAAGCCACCCAAACCTATTTCGCAAAACATGAAATTAGGTGCGGCAGTCGTTCTTTGTGTTATCCTATGCTTCTTATTTCCGGTTGCTTCCCCACTGTTTTTCTCCCTATTTGTAGGAATCGTCATCCGTGAGTCAGGCCTGACACATATCCTGGAATTCATTGTAGGTCCACTTTTATATGGATCTACCTTCTTACTGGGAATTTTACTTGGAATTTTATGCGAAGCCCATTTATTATTGAATCCTAAAATATTGACCTTGTTAATCCTCGGAATTATAGCTTTGCTCTTCTCTGGAATTGGCGGAATAATAGGGGGATATGTAATGTTCTTTATTAAAAAAGGAAACTTTAATCCAGCCATCGGTATAGCAGGAGTTAGTTGTGTGCCAACAACTGCAAAAGTGGTTCAGAAGGAAGTAAGTAAAATAAATCCAAATGCTATTGTCTTACAAGAAGCATTGGGTGCCAATATAATGGGAGTTATTACAACTGCCATTATTGCAGGATTATACATAACCCTGATTCCTTATTTCAAATAAGATCTCAGAGCTATTTAGTTCTGAGTGTACAAGAAAATAGTAGTCAAATTATAACGTTGAATTCCTTTTTGAATACAAAGGAATTCAACGTTTTTGTTTTAAAAAGATTACGCGGATTGAAAAACGGATTACACGGATTGCCTCTACGAAAAATATCGCCTCACAATTCCTTATTTCTTATTTCTTATTTCTTATTTTAATATTTCTCACTTGCGACACTTGCGACGGTACTTTTTGCAAAAACGCATATTTGATATTTTTCAAAATCAACCCAGAGGCTTCGTTTTTTAAACCTTATTTTATTCCATCAACCTTAGCAACATGGTCAACTTCCTATCCTTCAACCTTATTCATCCTATCAATTATAAATATAGATCAACACTTGCTAGACATTTTAAAAAAGGTGAAAATGTCAAAAATCAAAATAGTACCGTAGTAAGTGTCGCAAGTGTAGTAAGTGAAAAAAAATAAGAGCAAAGACAAGGAGCATTTCAAAAGCATTACTTTAAGATCAATTCAGCCTTTTTGTCAGATAATCCACTAGCCTACTGTAAACTTTACACTGCCCACTGCTTACGTCTCCCTTTCTCACCTTCTCACCTTCTCCCTTTCTCATCTTCTGCAAATCTTATTATAGGGACAATAACTGCATTTCTGCACGTCTTTGGTTTGGTCGTAAATATTTGTAACACTAAACATTTCAGACAATACCTCTGAAAAGACTTCTTTGAATTCATCGGCTACCAGATTAAAGGAAAGTTTCTCTCCCTGGTAAATGACATTGGGAATAAATTCCTCATCAAATAAATCGTCCAGCTTATAGATGACCGGAAATATAGCAGGCTGGTTTTCAGTTTTATTAACAATATCCGAATAAATCAAGGTCTGGAATATTTCCTTCCGACGATCTGCAATATTTCGATCAACCAGTTGAGACCAATCTTTGAAATCAAGTTTCATGTGGCGGCCAGTTTTATAATCTATAATTCGCAAGCCATCAGCTGTTTGATCAAGTCGATCTATTATACCCCCAATCGTGACATGGTGAGTCCTGGTGTCGGAAACAACCTGGTACTTTGCACCATATTCTTTTTCGAGGCCCACAATTTGAAAAGGAGCAAAGCGGATATCGTTTTCAAGCAACTGGTGAATATAATCACGTATATGAGAAGCAATCAGGATGCTTTGTCCGCCCAGTTGTAACCCCGAAACGTCTTCAAGATTCATCTGATAATATTTTACCGCTATCGACTGGCGAACAACCTCATTAATCCGCTTATTATCAGCGAGAAGCAATTTCAAGGCTGCTGCTTCAACTATCTTATTTTCAAAAGGCTTGTATAAAAGTTCGATGGCATAATGAAACAGGTTTCCGAACAGTACAGCGTCAATTTCCTCCTTTAGCTCTTCCTTTTCCTTAATTTCAGCAATGTATTTATAGTAAAACTTCAGTTTACAATCCAGATAAATATTGATGGCACTCGGACTCAGTTTCCGTTCCGCGTAAGTAGAAATTAATTTCTGAATATGCGATTCACTGGTTTCAATATTAATAGGTTCATTGGTGCTGCCTTTAAAATTAAAACTCAGATTCAACTCCTGGATTTCAAAATCCGAATCATACAAAAGCTGGTACAAAAATCGGCTTTTCTCCGCCGAAGAGATTCCTTCAGTATTTGAATTGTAGACAAGTACAGTTTTCTGAGAACGTTGAATCAAACGGTAAAAATAATAAGCATACAAGGCATCCCGATCTTCATAAGTTGGCATGCCGAAACCTTTCCTCAGGTGGTAAGGCACAAATGAATGGCCAGCCGCTATGCGCGGTAAAAAGCCTTCGTTGGCTGAAAACAAAACCAGGTTTTCAAAGTCCAGGCTGCGTGTTTCCAGTAATCCCATCACTTGTAATCCCGTGAGTGGTTCACCTTCAAAAGGAATAGAGATTCTACGCAAACTCTGATCCAGCAAACGTATCATAATTTTGACAGGAAAGTTAGGTACATTCAATCCTACCAGTGTATCTTTCAATCGCTGAACGGCCAAAAAAGCCTGAAACAGGTATTCCGATTCTAGTTTAACTTTGTCATTTACGGAGCTGTCAAACTTCAGGGCAAGTTCATTTAATACATCAAGAAAATAATTGAGAAGATCAAGCCATGTTTCCTTCCGGGTAAAAATCTTCTGCACAAACGGGTTAATATTTAGCTCATCGGCCTCTAAATAAACTTTATTCTTTTTATATATTTTTGATACAAAGGTTTTTATTTCAGCATTTACCACGAACTGATGGTTCAGGATAGCCACCACGGGCTTGTGATAGAAGGTATGGGATTTGCCTGATTTACGGATGTTTTTCTGAAGGTTGATCAGCTGAGAAATAAATCCGTAGACAGGCGTATTCACGAACGGGTAGCCCATCGTGATATTTATGTTGTCGAAGTTCTTGCCAACTGCAGAAATAACAGGAATTAAAAGGTTTTCATCAGCCAAAACAAAGGCAGTATTGTCGAAACGATTATTGATCCTGAAATTTTTCACCACTTGAGGAAGGTTAATCGCCTGAGCCTGTGTTATATTGCCGGGAACCGATATCATTGTAATTTTGCGGTTCTTTGGTTGTATCGACTTTGTCAGAACAAAATTCTTAGGCGCCGGGAAACTAATCATGTTGGTCCGAAGAAAGTGACCAGCTTCATTCTCATTGTCCTTCATGTAAAATTCATCGAAATCCCAAAAGAATAATGCCCTGTGTAAATTGTCCAGTTTCTTGAAAATGGCTCTCTCACAACTATTAAGCGCGTTGAAGCCGATAAAAATATACTTTTTGGCTTTTAATTCATCAGGAAGATGGTCACCCCATCCATCAACCACTTCGCGATAAATCATACCGGAATACGCAATGTGAGTTTTACGAAGTGATTCTTTGAACTGGTGATAGATAGCGGCCAGTTTGATCCAAATACCAATGAATTTTTCTTTGTTAAACGAATGCGGCACTTTTTCCAGATTACCCCAAAACTCCTCAATCGCGGCTTTCTGCTCAGCTGTCAGATACTCAAATTGATTTTCAAGATCTTTTAAATCGGCAATATTTCGGAACAGGTCATCAGCATTGAGCAAAAATTTATCAACATCATCAAAGTCGGACAAAAGAATCTCACCCCAAAAGAAAAACTCATCCAAAGGTTCCTGATGACCAGTCACTCTGCTGTATGCTTCCTGAAGTTTCAACACCAATGTCACCTGATCGGCTTCCTGTAATCCGGAAACTGAAGAAATAAGCTCGTTGATGGTAATAATTTCCGGCGACAGCATAGCACTCTCCACCATCTCATTCATGTAAGCAGTAAAAAACAGGCCCGCTCTCCTACTGGGAAAAACAAGGCACAGTTCGCTCAATTCAGAACGATGGTTCAGATACAAATAATTGGCAACTTGCTTTAAAAAAGGATCCATACTGAAAGTTTTTTTTTACCCATTCTAATAAGTCATGAAATACTTCAATTTAGCGAACCCTGTCAATGTCGCGTCTCAGCTAATGCAAAGCTTCTGGCATCAGCAAATCACCATCTGAGCGTCATTGCGAGGATGATTCCTGACATCCTTGATGGCTTTGCGACATTTCAAGCCTGACCCATTCTAGTTATTTTGCCTAAAGATATAATTAAATCTTTTTACTGCCAAAGAAAAAATAGGTGAAAATGTATTATTATCAAACATAAGTTATATAATTAATATAATGTAGTATTTTCGCATTACACGACAAAAAATGGAATGCGGATTTATAAGGGTTGAACGGATCCCGATTTCTTGGGAAAGTTAGCAAGTGTTCTAAAATTAAGGGTTTGGTTCAAACAAATTCACTCCTTTAATAAAATCGAAATCCTTTTTGTTGTAAGTTAATAAAGGATAACCTGTAATTATCGATGACGCAGCAATCAGGCAATCAGGCACAGAAATAATTTGTTGTCCACTCACATACGTATGCATAATTTCAACTGCTTTCGCTGATATTACTGGATTTAAAGGAATACTATAATAGGATTGCATGATTTTTTTAATGACTTCTTTTTTTGCAATGGTATTAGCGCCAATTAACAGTTCAAGTTCTGTAATAACTGAATAGGCTGTAAAACCCAATATTGCCTTTAGGTCATTAATTGCAATGGTATCTTTCCTGAAGGCTTTTATCAATACACAACTGTCAACAATTATTAGATTTTTGGCCATGCTTGTTTTCTTAATTCATCAAGGGTTGGAAAATCAGTTAATTGATCGAAAAGAAGAAACGGATCGTTTGGATTGCCCGTTGGGGCGATCAATTCCATCTTTCCTTTTTTCTTTATTTCTTCACTGATTGAAATGGATGTATGATCATTTTTCTCCAACTCTTTCGCTAAGAGGATCAATGCTTTGAAGGCAGGCTTATTTTTTTTAATTCTGATGACCGTTTCCATGAGGTTGAATTTTAATCAAAGATAACTAAAATACGAATTACAATAAAACAATTACACGGATCTTGCGTAATCGGGACATTTTTTACCCTTCCATCCATTTTTTACGTCCCGTACTTCCAGAAAACTGTGGAATGAGCGAACCTATTATTTAAATATACTTTACAGTTTAAATTTTACAAAATGGTTGCTGAAAGTGAATTTTAATATAATCTAATAAGGTCTTTTCAATGTGCTTTTTTAATGTATAATAAGTTGTTGTACAATGTTTTAACAATTCTAAATAATTTATTTTATTAAATATGTTGTAAAACATCTTTATTGAGGGTTACCTTTTGATGTTTTTTGGAATTAATAGTATAAGGCTATTAACTTTGATTAACATTAAAAACCAAAAACATGGAACAACCACCACCAAATTATCCTTTTTTAGTTTATACAGATCAATTTTAATGAAAAATAAAATGTTATTTATGTTGTCATAAATGGGTTACCTGACGCAACCTTTTAATGGATTATGACATCCATAGTATATGTTTTTTTAATTACCAATCAACCTTAAAACCAAAAACATGAAACAACATCCAAGAAACCATCCTCGTCTTCGGGCAACCGCCCAGTGAAATTACCTTTCTTTTCAAATTTTAAATTAAAAAACTAAAAATAATGAAAACAACCATTTTAAAAATCAGTTTTATTTTCCTGTTCCTGAGCTTAATGGGGGCAGGGTGCCAAAAAGAAGAGGAGGAAATCTTTGAACTTCAAATTGGCGACAAAAACGCTGTGATCCAAAAAGAAGTAGATGGCGTTGAATTCAAATTCGGCTTGCTAAATGAAAATGGAGAACCTGCTACTGTTTTTAGGGAAGGTGAAAACTTTACGTTTCATTTTTCAGTAAAAAATAATACTACGCAAGACTTTTTTTTCGACAGGAATGTAATTCTTAACTCAGAGTTTTGCACAGTATATGCAATGGAAAACAACAAAAGAATAGGAACTCCTTTTGAAGGTAAATATTTATATCTAATAGGACGAGGAGCATTTCAACTTGTCCAAGGAGGAATTGATTCTTTTGAAGTTCCTTGGGAAGACAATAGAGATGAGTGGAGCCATAGTTCTATAAGTTTTAATAGTACACATCAAAAACCTTTACCAAAAGGCTCATATTATACTGGTTTTACTCATCAGTTTAATTTTGAAAATGTAAAAACTAAAGCCTTAACTTTTAAAATAACTTTTGAAATTAAATAGTATAAAACAAAAATTACATTAATATTTATTTTGTGGGGAGTTATATGTGCCTATGGGCAAGTGTCAACAAAATTTTTCGAAAAGGGTAAAGTATTTGAGCAAAATCCCAAATTCAATTGACGGAATTGTCCTTTTGGTATTATTCCATATATCCGCATCATTTTACACTCCGGTGTTCGTGTAGTTTTTGGACTTTGTTCCCGCTTTGCAGGACTCATTCCACCGCATATACCTGATAATGTTCGTGTTCCCCGAGATAGTCCCGAGGCTTCGGGATGCCGCCAGCTTCCTTCAGATTCGCAGTCACCCTCCAACACCCTTGCTATTGACTAATGGTTGGAAACTACATATCCCCATAACTGACTTGCACCGTTATGTTATTCGCCATGCACGAAGCACCAAAGAAAAATCCGGAAAGGTAGACCTTTCCGGATTTTAAATATCTTGATTCTAATTAATTTCTACCAGGCAAAAAGGGGAAGATCTTTCATCATTGCATTGACTCTGTTGCGAACAGAAACAATCACCTCTTCATTGTCTATATTGCTGATCACTTCGTCGATTAAATCAACAATTACCTGCATCGAATCTTCTTTTAAGCCACGTGTCGTAATGGCAGGCGTACCCACACGCAGACCCGAAGTGGTAAACGGTGATCGACTATCGAAAGGAACCATGTTTTTGTTGATGGTAATATCTGCATTGACAAGAGCATTTTCAGCCTGCTTACCTGTTATATCAGGAAACTTGGTGCGAAGGTCAATCAACATTGAATGGTTATCAGTACCGCCTGAAACTACTTTATATCCTTTGTTAATAAAAGCCTCAGCCATTACCGATGCATTCTTTTTTACCTGGGTCTGATATATTTTATAGGAAGGATCAAGTGCTTCAGCAAAGGCGACAGCTTTGGATGCAATTACATGTTCCAGTGGACCTCCCTGTGTTCCTGGGAATATTGAAAAATCAAGCACCTGCGACATCATTTTGGTAACTCCTTTGGGTGTTTTGAAACCAAATGGATTTTCAAAATCTTCACCCATCAAAATAATACCTCCACGTGGACCACGCAATGTTTTGTGGGTTGTTGAAGTTACGATATGAGCATATTTAACAGGATTATCAAGTAATCCGGCAGCAATCAAACCTGCAGGGTGAGCCATATCAATCATGAGCATGGCGCCAATTTTATCAGCAATTTCACGCATACGGGCATAATCCCACTCGCGCGAATAAGCAGAAGCGCCGCCAATAATCAGTTGTGGAAAATGTTCAAGTGCCAAAGCTTCCATCTCATCATAATCAACAAGGCCGGTATCTTCTTTTACATGATAGGCAACCGGATTGTACAACATACCCGATGAATTGACAGGCGACCCATGAGAAAGGTGACCGCCATGGGCCAAATCCAACCCCATGAAAGTATCGCCAGGGTTCAATATAACGCTTAATACGGCTGCGTTGGCCTGTGCTCCTGAATGTGGCTGGACATTGGCATAAACAGCTCCAAACAATTCTTTGACACGGTCGATGGCCAGTTGTTCGGTCATATCGACAAACTGGCAGCCTCCGTAATAGCGGTGGCCAGGATATCCTTCAGCATATTTGTTGGTCATTACTGATCCCATGGCCTCTAGAACCTGATCGCTCACGAAATTCTCAGAAGCAATTAATTCAATTCCGTTCAATTGACGCTGACGTTCCTTTTCTATTATCTCAAAAACTTTATTATCTCTTTCCATCGGGGCAAATTATTTGTTATAATTTAGGCTTCAAAGGTACAATAAAATCAACCCGACTAAAAAATAGAGTTATTGAAAAAATGAGTTATTTTTGAACATTTAAACATTCTTTAATGGAAAAGAAACCAATTCTTTTTGAGGGGGCCTGTATATTTAGTCTGATGGGTAGTAGCATTGGTTTTTTATATATGTTAGGTGCAACCATATTCTTCCAGTATGTGACAGGTAAGATTGTGCAGTTCACCAATGTTACTGCCACAGAGCACCTGAGTCCACTCTATTTTGCTTTATTGATGGCCGCTTTTAGCATTTCACTGGCAGGCGTTATCAAACTTTACAGAATGCAGCGTGTGGGTTTATATTTTTATCTGGTTGCTCAGGCCATGATCCTTTTTATACCGGTCATCTGGTTGGGTCCAAATGCCTTTTCGGTTACCAATTCCATCTTTACGCTCTTATTTTCAGGCGTTTATATCTATTACTACCAGCGATTATCCTGAAAGATTCAATAAGGCATTATCAATAAATAGTTCCATTTGTTCTAAAAATTAGTTACTTCATTAATAGAAGAGGTGACAATGACGCGCTTAGGATTGAGATTGCTTCGTTCCTATCAATGACAGTTTTTGTACTATTAATTAATAAGGTTGATATAATGTTATATTTAGTAAGCCGTTGATTCTTATTCAGATGCATTGAATTGTTTAATACTACCACTATGGGTAAAATTGACTGTCATCTTACCATTGTGGCTATTTAAATAACAGATTTCCTTTCGCAATGATGTGCTGAGGTGGCAATATCGGTACCCGATTAGCGGAACGTTAAAAATCATTATTAATTGTTATAATACCAATCCTATAGCTAGATGGTACGGGTAGGGATCAAGCAGAATGGCTTGATGTTATTAGAAAATAATACATTGGTTATTAGAAAGTTATTCAATGATTGTTAGAACACGTTTGAACGATCATCAAATAACCTTTGAATAACCTTCGAATAATCTTCGAATAACGTTAAGGTATTCCTCTTAATTTAAAACTAAAACACCCTGGCAGAAGTAGATGACAGCTTTGGTAAAATGTTACCTGGAAAGTTATTCATAGAACATCAGTTTGAGGATTTGATAAGAGGATGGTTTCGATCATGGTATAATTCCTAACTCAAGGGCCTATTTATAGGACTAAAAAAAAGTTGACATCTTAGATCATAATCTAAGATGTCAACTTTATCAAATATTGAGTATTGGGAAATATTTCGAATCTCTAAAAAGCTTTTTCACCAAAGTATTTCATAAACTGAACCCGTTCCCATGCCTGTGAAGAGGAAGCTGAATGACTCAACGAACCTTTGAAACCGGCCAGAGAAACATACTTGTTCTGATCCATCCAGTTTGATATTCCTTCATTCATGCGGGAGATAGCGCTGGGGCCTTCCTTGTATAAAACAGAAGCAATCTGAATGGCAGAAGCACCTGCAAGTAAAAACTTCAAGGCAGTGTCAGCAGTATGAATGCCTGTAGTTGCAGCCATGTCACATTCTACAGAACCCGACAAGCTGCCGATCCATTTCAAAGGCAATATATAATCATTGGCTGAACTTAAGATTTCAGCATGAATGACTTTTTGGTTATCGACATCAATATCAGGCATATAGAAACGGTTAAAAACCGTAATACCTGAAATGCCTGTCAGTGCCAGCTTCTGAACCATTTCGGCCAGATTGGAGAAATAATGACTTATTTTGATACTTACCGGAATATTAACCACTTGGAGAACCTTGTTGATGGTTTCAAAATAAAACTGTTCGTTGGCCGCACTTGTTTTATTAAAATCGGTAGGACAAATAAACATGTTCAATTCCAAAGCGTCGGCTCCGGCTTCTTCGAGTTTGCGGGCAAAGAGTGTCCATTCTCCTGAACTTACACAGTTGATGCTGGCAACAATGGGCACTTTTGTTTTGGCTTTCACCTCGGCAATCAAAATAAGATATTTTCTTATATTTTCTTCTTTGATCACATAATCAAAATAATCCAGGTATTCAGGATCAGCATGCATATCAGAGCGAAGGTTCAACTCTTCCTGTAACTCATGATAAATCTCTTCTTCGAATATTGATTTTAAAACAATGGCACCAGCACCTGCTTCAGCCATTTTTATAATTTGTTCCTTATTGCCGGTCATGCTGCTGCTTGCTGCAATTACGGGGCTTTTTAAATCGAGTCCGAAGAATCGAGTAGATATATTTGCCATAACTCGGGTTTGATCGTTAAAGATAAAAATTAATTTTTGTTCTGATGCTTATCCTGCAAGTAAATATGCATTGATGCAGCAGCCTTGCGGCCATCGCCCATTGCCAGGATCACGGTTGCCCCGCCCCTTACAATGTCGCCGCCTGCAAACATTTCAGGAATTGAACTCTGCATAGTATTCTCATTTACTTCGATGGTTCCCCATTTACTGACTTTCAATTCTTTTACTTCGGAAGGAATGAGCGGATTAGGAGAAACGCCCACAGCCACTACTACCAAATCGACCGCGATATCGTATTCCGAGCCTTCAATGACCATCGGACGACGACGACCAGAAGCATCCGGTTCGCCAAGGCCCATGCGTTGAATGCGCATACGGTTCACTTTTCCCTTTGCGTCGGCAAAGTATTCGACTGGGTTAGCAAGGTTGATAAATTCAATGCCCTCTTCTTCTGCATGATGCACTTCTTCTACACGGGCAGGCATTTCGTCACGCGAGCGACGATAAATGATCATGGCCCTTTCGGCACCCAATCGTTTGGCAGTGCGGACTGAATCCATGGCCGTATTTCCACCACCAATTACCGCTACATTTTTGCCTTTAATAATGGGAGTATCAAATTCGTCATTGGCGGCATTCATCAAATTCACCCTCGTGAGGTATTCGTTTGAAGAAAGGATACCATTATAATTTTCTCCGGGGATATTCATAAACCTTGGAAGTCCGGCACCGCTGGCCACAAAGAAAGATTCAAATCCTTCAGCTTTCAATTCATCGAAACTGGATGTTTTGCCAACGATAAAATTACGGACAAACTTGACACCCATCTGTTCAAGATTGTTAAGTTCGAAATCCACAATCCTGTTTGGAAGTCTGAATTCAGGAATTCCATATTTCAATACTCCTCCAATTTCATGCAAAGCTTCAAAAACGGTGACATCGTAACCCAGTTTGATCATGTCACCTGCAAATGAAAGTGATGCAGGGCCAGATCCAATAGTGGCTACTTTTATACCGTTGGGAGCTGCAACTTCAGGAACCGACATGGCACCGCTTTCGCGTTCATAATCGGCAGCGAAACGTTCCAGATGTCCAATTGCCACTGGCTCTTTTTTCAACTTCTGAGTATAGAAACAACTGGCCTCACATTGTTTTTCCTGAGGACAAACACGACCACATACAGCAGGGAGAGCAGAAGTTTCTTTCAGCGTTTTGGCAGCGGCAAGAAAATCACCCAATTCAATGTATTTGATAAACTTGGGTATATTGATGCTTACAGGGCATCCCTCAATACAAGTTGGATTTACGCAATCCAGGCAACGGGATGCTTCCATCAGTGCCTGGGTTTCATGAAGGCCTATATTTACTTCCCTGTCCTGGTATTTGATCCGTTCCAACGGCTCCATTTCAGGCATGTGGGTCCTGATTTTATTAATACGCTCCTTGGTGGCAGTTCTTTTTCTCAGATCGGTACGCCATTCCTTATCACGTTCAAACTGAATATGTTCTTTATTTATTGACATTTCTGTGTGTTTAATTGAATTTCAAATACCGTTCATTGGCCATCTTTTCTTCATCAGCATATCCACCAAGGCGCATGATCAACTCATCGAAATCAATCTGGTGAGCGTCAAACTCAGGTCCGTCAATGCAGGTAAAAAAGGTATGACCACCAACACTCACACGGCAGGCACCGCACATTCCGGTTCCATCGACCATGATGGCATTCAAACTGGCCTGTGTGGGTATCTGGTATTTTTTAGTGAGCAACGAAGTAAATTTCATCATCACAGCCGGACCAATGGTGATACACTCGTTCACGGTTTCGCGTTGAATGACCATCTCGGCACCGGCCGTAACCAGGCCTTTGGTTCCATACGATCCATCATCGGTCATCACAATCACTTCATCCGACCATTTTCTAATCTCATCTTCCAAAATGATCAAGTCTTTATTTCTTGCGGCTAGTATAGAGATAACACGGTTTCCGGCTTTTTTGAAAGCTTCAACGATTGGCAACATAGGAGCAACTCCAACACCACCACCACAAGCTAAAATTGTACCAGGTTTATGAATATGGGTAGCTTTGCCCAAGGGGCCTACCATATCAAGAATTGTATCGCCTACATTGAGATCGAAAAGCTTTGTGGAACTTACACCCATCTTTTGAACTACCAACGTAATAGTACCATTTACCGGATCAGCACCGGCAATGGTGAGTGGAATGCGTTCTCCTTTTACATCTACGCGCAAAATCACGAAATGACCAGGCTTCCGTGAACGTGCAATTCGCGGAGCATCAACAACAAACTTGGCTACTTTTTCGGAAAAAAGAACCTTCTCTACAATCTGGTTCATCGAGTACGATTTAAATTTACTATTTCTATTTGAGCCCAAAAATAACAAGGAACTCACAATATCAAGCAATATAACCTATTTTTTTACATAGGCTTAACATTCATTGGCAAGATATTTGATTATAAGCTATTAGATAATAGGAGATGAAGCTAATATTGAGGCAAAAGTGGTTGGTGTTTCAAAACTGGTGTGGTGGGATGCCTAAGGGTAAGAATTTATATTAAAAACGGATAAAAATGCTGAGACACGATTTTACCGTAGGGAATGTATATCCATAAAAACGCCTCGCCCGGTGAGACCCATTTCCCGTAGGGAATGTATATCAATAAAAAGCATCGAGGGGTGAACCACTTTTCCCGTAGAGAATCTATATCCATTAAGAATAAAGGATGAAAAGGAACCATTTTTCCAGTAGTGAATTAACAATCAATTAATTATAAATCATCTATGTTAAAAAATGGCTCACTCCTTCGATGCTTTTTAATGGATATACATTCCCAACGGGAAAATGGGTCTCACTGGGCTATGCGTTTTTATGAAAATAACTACGGGGAATGTTTACTAAGAGTATCGGCAGGGTTTAAATTATTATATGTTTAGTTTCCTTGCATTAACTATCAATATGGTTCATTCAATGTACTAATTTATCCCGTTTGATGTATACCTTTACTTATAAATTATTCCAACTATTTTTCCGCATGGAATCTATTCAAAGGATTCCCACTACATGATTATTGAAGGAATGATATGGTTACAGAACAAGTAATGTCGTGTTAATAAACGCTTCCAGGGATCAGATAATTTCTCACATAATCTTCAATACCTTCTTCGAGGCTTAAAAACGGAATATCGTACCCAATGCTTGTTAGTTTCTGAATGTTGGCACAGGTATAATACTGGTAATTTCCACGTATATCATCCGGAGTATCAATAAATCCTATATTTTCATCCAGTTTCATTGATTTAAATACAGCTTTTGTGAGGCTCAGATAGGTGCACGCCTTGCCGGTTCCTACATTATAAATTCCCGAATCTTTTCGATGATTCATGAAGTACATGATAACTTTGGCAATATCTTCCACATAAATAAAATCACGGGCCTGTTCCCCATCTTTAATTTCAGGATGATGGGAACGGAAAAGATCCATTTTACCAGTCTTGGTGATGGTATTAAAAGCCTGAAAGATGACAGATGCCATGCGGTCCTTGTGATATTCATTGGGACCAAATACATTAAAAAATTTCAATCCCGCCCAGAAGAACGGGTGTTTTTCCTGTTTAAGGGCCCAGCAATCGAAATCATGTTTTGATTGTGCATACAAATTCAGCGGGTGCAGGTCCGGAATAAGTGAATGATCGTCATTAAAACCCAAATGTCCATTACCATAAGTAGATGCTGAAGAAGCATATATCAGCGGCAACCCATATTGAATGCATGCATTCCAGATTTTCTGAGAATATTCGAGATTAAGTTTCTGATAAATTTCGGGTTCCTGTCCAATGGTATCGGTCCGGGCACCTAAATGAATAATAATCTGCACAAATTTTTCATGAATTGCTAACCAATCAAAGAATACATCGCGGTCGACAATTTCAGTATACGTTTTGGTAGTATAGTTTTGAAACTTCAGGGGATCGTCATATTTATCAACCAATACAATGTCCTTAAAACCCTCTCTGTTAAGCTTCCCAACAATATAACTACCTATAAAACCAGCTGCTCCGGTAACTACAATCATAAATAGAGTTCATTTACGTTGATTAATTTCTAAGACATTGTTTTTGTTCAATCAAACTTTGATATCACAATAATATTGTATAACAACGTCAAAAAAATTAACATTTTTTAAACTTTTTACATTCACACTTTAACCTGCTGAATATCCTAAACCTAATAGTAACAAAAGATTTCAAAAGCGGTTCAACCTGCATTCAATTAAAATCAATAACAAAAGTAAAAAAATATATAAACCAAAACTGATAGTGCTTATTTTTAATTATTGTTAAAATCATACAATCACTTTATGCAAAGGGCAAGGGGTAAATAGACAAAAGGCCCCCGATTGCTCGGGATCTATTTATTTATTTGCCCCTTGCCCTTTGCCCTTTGCATAAAGTAAGTTAAACATTTAATCACTTTTATTGATAATACTAAAATTTCAGACTTCAAGTAAGACTGAACATACTACCTTTGTGGTTGCGTGTGTGCAAAACATTTTTTTTTTACAGAAAGGAATTTAAGATGGAATTTACTCTTAACGGGGAAGATGGAAGCTACCGGAAGCTGGAACGATATGATCTGGAAACGACTCAAAAGTTAAGCGAACACTATCGGCAAATACTTATGCTTCTGGGCGAAAATGCTGACAGAGAAGGGTTGAAGCAAACACCAGAGCGGGTGGCCAAATCCATGCAATTTTTACTTCAGGGTTATGAACAAAATCCAGAGGAAATTTTACGTTCAGCCATGTTTAAAGAAGATTATCGCCAGATGGTCATTGTAAAAGATATCGAAATATATTCGATGTGCGAACATCACATGCTACCTTTCATTGGGAAAGCCCATATTGGATATATCCCCAATGGATACATCACCGGACTGAGCAAAATTGCCCGTGTAGTTGATGCCTACGCGAGGAGACTACAGGTCCAGGAACGGCTGACCACACAAATTAAAGAATGCATTCAGAATACGTTGAACCCACTTGGAGTAGCAGTGGTTATTGAAGCTCATCACCTTTGCATGCAGATGCGTGGTGTACAGAAACAAAATTCAACTACCACTACTTCCGACTTTACGGGCGCTTTTGAACGCGTAGCTACAAGGGAAGAATTTATCAGACTGATCAGGTAATTTGTCTTTATTTTAAAAACTGTAAACAGACGGGCGATTGATTATTAACTTTTATGCCTGTATAGGTAAGCTTGCCGGATAAACCATCGACTTTAAAAACAGTGATATCATTGCTCCGCTCGTTGGCTATCAGTAGAAACTTACCGGTTGGATCGAGGGTAAAATTGCGCGGCCAGTTTCCTACCGATGATACAGTCTGAATATTTTCGAGCCTTCCACTGGTTTGATTACGGGTAAAAACGGCGATGCTGTTATGTCCCCTATTGGATGCGTAAACAAAATTGCCATTGGCAGATAAATGAATATCAGCACACCAGCTTTCACCTTTAAAATCTTTCGGAAGTGTTTTAATGGTCTGAATTTCTTTCCAAACGCCCCCATATTTTATAAGGACCGTGATGGTAGAACTTAACTCGTTGATGACATAGATATAACTGCCATCGGCAGAAAATACAAAATGACGCGGCCCTGAACCTGGAGCAAGTTTAATGAAAGGTTGAGCGTTGGGAGTTAGAGGGGCATCCCCCTTGCCCACCTGGTAAATTTTCAACTCATCAATACCCAAATCAGCTGCAAACAATAACTTTCCGGTTGCGTTAAACTTCGCAGAATGCGCATGGGGTTCCGCCTGGCGACCCGGGAACGGACCCTTCCCTTCGTGTTGAACTTTCTGTATCAGTTCAGACAAACTACCATCAGGCAATACATTGAAAAGAGAAATACTTCCCCCCGTGTAATTGGATGCCACCAGCTTTTTTTCATCGGGAGAAAGGCAAACGTGACATGGATTCGCGCCATGGGTGAGCACCTGATTTACCAAAGTCAGTTGTCCTTTCTTTTCAATTTTAAAAGATGAAACACCTCCACTTTGAACCGTGTCCAGGTTATCAAGTTCATTAACTGCATATAAATATTTTTTATTCGCTGAAATGGTGATAAACGATGGATTGTTGCTCGCGGCAGGAATTTTCAGATCAACCAACTTTCCGGAGTGATCATTGAACGAATACACGAAAATTCCATCAGCCATCCCTTTGTTATAGGTACCGACGTATAAGAGATGATCTTTTGCAATGACAGGCTTTTCCAAAAGGAATATACCCAATAAACACAGTAGAATTAGTTTTATTTTCATGATTTTTTTAGAAACTGTCTAACAAATTTGAAATTGCATTGTTAATAATTACAGAATTCAAATTTATAAATAAATTGCATGAACGGGCAACTATTTTTTGTTCTTTACAACAAAATTAAAATACATGAATAGCCTGCCTAAGTTCATGATTGATTAAACTATTTATTGAAGGGAAATTCAATAAATAAAAAACTAAAAGATTAAAATCAACAATTATGGAAAAACCAACCCATGCCCCAAAAATGCCCGTACTTGTAACTCTTGAGCCCGGACCACTTGCCTGGTGTTCGTGTGGAAAAAGTTCAAAGCAACCCTTTTGTGATGGAACCCACAATGGTACAAAGTTTACACCTGTTCTATTTAAAATTGCTGAAAAGCGCGATGCATGGCTCTGCCAGTGTACAAATTCTAAAAATTCGCCCTTCTGTGACGAAACACACAAAGATCAAAAACAATTGGACAGTGTTCAGGAATAATCTTCTGAATGCTATTATAAAATAGGCCCTATCAATCAATTACTAAATACAATTAAAAAATTATTACCGTGAAACTAAATAACTGTTTTTTGTACCTACTTCTGGGAATAAGTTTTTCAACCTCAGCTCAAACCCTTACCAAAGTGTGGTCGACTACCGATGGACTAAAAATTCCTGAGTCAGCATTGTTTGATGCAAGTTCAAACAAAATTTACGTGAGCAATATCGATGGAGAGCCATTAACAAAAGATGGAAACGGTTTCATATCAGTGCTTGGAGTTGATGGAAAAGTGGAAAAATTAAAATGGGTAACCGGATTGAATGCCCCCAAAGGACAAGCAATATATAAGGGAAACCTCTATGTGTCTGACATTGATGAATTGGTAATCATCAGCATTAAAGAGGCGAAAATAAACCACAGGATCAAGGTTGAGAATGCTAAATTTCTAAATGACGTAACTGTCAGTGAAGATGGAACCATTTTTGTTTCGGACATGCAGGACAATAAAATTTATGCTTATGCAGAAGGTAAACTTAAGCTTTGGTCTGAAGACAAACTCATTAATAACCCTAACGGATTGTGGGTTGAAAAGGGAAAGTTGTACATTGGAACTGGTCAACTTCTTGAGGCCGACATCAAATCAAAAGAAATCAAAGTGTTGGTTGACAAATGTGGTGGTATCGATGGACTGGAGAAACTCGAAAATGGTCAGTTTATTTATTCTAATTGGGAAGGCCGTATTTTTGTCACCAAAGGCGCTGAATCTATCAAATTATTGGATACAGTTGGCAAACAAAATACAGCAGACATTGATTTTGTGCCGGGTAAAAATCTGGTTTTGGTTCCTACATTTATGGCAAACAGCGTGGATGCTTATGAGTTTAAACCATAAATCAAAATAATAAGCAATCATTCAAGGAATGAAAAGCCATCAGACATCGGGATAAAGGGATCACATGATGAGTATCCTAACCAAACTACCCTTCTACAATCCCAATCTCTTCCTCCGTCAGTTCGTAAA
>Ga0209724_1000909_pt1 | contig 27790 bp, 28 predicted proteins | sample grotaG_FD_184143 | JGI IMG/M metagenome (GOLD analysis project Ga0209724, IMG submission 184143) | Glacier valley bacterial and archeal communities from Borup Fiord, Nunavut, Canada, to study Microbial Dark Matter (Phase II) -... | ecosystem: Environmental > Aquatic > Freshwater > Ice > Glacier ...
GCGCGCTCGGCTTCCTCGAGCTTCAGGTGCTCGGTGATGTCTTCGACCACGCCGACGATGCTGCGCGGCTTGCCGTTCGTATCGCGCAGCAACGACACCGTGGCCTGCACCCGCACGGTGGTGCCCTGGCGCGTGATCAGGCGCTTGTGGCGCCTGAACATGGGGACTTCACCGCGCACCAGTTGTTCGCGCAAGTCGTTGTCCTGCGCCACGTCGTCGGGGTGGGTGTAGTCGGCCTGGCTCATCGAGACGAGCTCGGCCTCGGTGTAGCCGGTGAGCGTGCAATAACGCGGGTTGGTCTGGCGCACACCGCCCTGCAAGTCGGTGTAGACCACGCCGATGGGCACGCTGTTCAGGATGTTGCGAAAGCGCTGCTCGCTCTCGCGCAGCGCCGCTTCGGCAACTTGCCGGTCTTGAACCTCGGCCTGCAATGCCGCAGTGCGCTCGAGCACGGCGGTTTCGATGCGCCGCGTGCGGCCGGTGACGATCAACAGGAAGCCGCCGAGCATGGCCGTGGAGAGCATGCCCACCAGCGAGAAGAGCCAGGCATCGACGCTGTTCGATTCGGGCAGGTCTTGCGGGCGGGCCTGCACGCGCAACTCCCACTGGCGGCCGGCGAAGTCGACGCCGCGAACGTGCTGAAGCGGCATGGCATCGGCTTCGCAACCCACTCGGCCTGCCAGGCGGCGCAGCAGCGCACCCGGGCTGGTGTCGACGACGCACAGGCTCAGGTAGGCCGGCACCTGGGCCAGCAGGCCCTTCAACTGCTCGCTCGGGCGCAGCGTCACGAACACCACACCACGGGTTGCCTCCAAACGCTGCGCCGGGCTCGGCGCCACGGGGTAGTACACAGCCTGGTAGAGCACCACGCCGGGGTCGAAGATCGGCGCCCGCCCGGGTGTCTGGGTGAGCCGGAAACCTGCTGTGGCCACGGGTGCCCCCGTACGCCGCGCCTGCTCGATCGCCGCTCGTGCTGCCGGAATGGACAGCGCGTTCACCCCCAGCGCACTGTCGTTGGTCGCCATGGGCTCGACGTAGCGCATCGCGATCACCTCGGCATCTGGCGTGGCCGATTTGCCCGCGCCCGGCGCGGCGGGCAAGTCGGTGCGGTCGAACACCGCAAAGCCGGCCTGGCCACTGGCGCGTGCCTTGGCTTCGAACTGCGGCAGGCTGTCGCGTGGCACGCGCTCGCTCCAGCCCATCGCCTGCAGTACGCCGTCATTCAGCCACGCCTGGGTGGCCAGGTGCATCTCGTCACGCGTCACGTCGTCGGATGCAATGAACACGCCGTGCAGGGCCCGCAGCGCATGGATGGGTTGCTGCAACTGCGCGGCCAGAGCGAGCGTCGCGCTGGTGGCGTCGCGGTCGAAGCCGGTGCGCAGGCGCTCATGGCTCCAGGCCACGACCTGGCGCACGCCCAGAGCAAGCAACGCGGTGACGAGCGTGAGCGTCAGCCCCACGCTCATGCGGCGCGGTGCCCACGCCTCCCGCGGGCGCGCCAACAGCGTGAACAACACTGGCGTGGCAATGAGCACGCCGAGCAGGTCGCCGATCCACCAGGTGGCCATGCTGAGTGGCAGCTTGGCCGTGGGCACCGTTTGCGTGAACCACAGCGCTGCGTTGCCCACCCCCGAACTGACCAGGCACGACGCCGCACTGGCCAGCAGGAACGCGATCACCTCGCGTGGTTCGCCGAGCGTCAGAGGCTGCGGCGTGAAACGCCTCACGAGCAGCGCGCCAGCACACGCCTGCAGCGCTGCGCCGCAGCCGATGGCGAGCGCCAGCAACAGCGAGGTCGGGCTGGGGTGGGCGGGGTCGGCCGCCAGCGAGAGGTTGACGCAGACCGCGGCCAGCGCCAGCGCCGGCAGCATGCGCCGGCCGAACAGCAGCACGCTCGCCAGGGCCACGCCCGCGGCCGGGTAGAGCGGCGATGCGTAGCCCGGTGGAATGGCGAGTGGCAGCGCCGCCAGCCCCGCCAACACGTAGAACGTGAAGGTCAGCAATGCGGCCGCGAGCCAATGAACCGGCCGCTCCGAAGCGAGCTCTGGAGTCGCGTGGGGTGGCGTTCGCGCGGCGGGTTCATCCATGGCTTGCGCCGGTCGTCAAGGCCTTACACGTTGGGTCTTCGCCCGCGAATTGTCACCCATGGACATGTGCGCAAGTCCGCGTCAGCATTGGCTTTTGAGCGATTCATAGATGTCCATGGAGTTGCGCGGGAACCGGCGCCCTTAGGCGGGGGTATGTCCATACCCCCGCAGATCATAGCTTTGCGGATTTCGCACGCGCGGTCGCCCAACCGGGCACGGATCGTGCACGCAACCACGCCTTCTGGAGCCCGGAAGCTCGTGACGGAGGAAGGCGCACCATTTCCCTCACGACCTGTTCTGCACGTCCCCCGAAGATGGTTCCGTCCGCAGTCGGTCGTCTACATCAGCGCTCCACGAAGCCAGTCGCGGCGGTAATCACGGCTTTGGCCCTGCCGGCGAATATGGCCTGCATGGGCGTTGTGCCGCCGAGGCTGCCCTTCGGGGTGTGCAGGAACTGCAACTGTCCACCTTGAGAGATACCGGCCAAGATGGCTTGAATCTGCCGCAGGATGCGCCGACGGACCGCTTTGGATGTCCGCCAGCGGCGGCGCCTGATTCTCATGGATGCCATGGGCCGTGTGTTCAGGACGACTCGACCGGAAGGCTCAGCGCCCCCTCAGCCACTTCAGCGCGGCTTGCCTCAAGGATGAGCCGGCTGCCTCCACCACTGCATGACTTGCCCACACACGCCTCGTCGGCGTGTTCGACCAGTAACTCGGAGGCGTGGCTCACGAAGGCAATGTAGTTCAGCAGTTCCTGTGCAGTCAGCTCGTTGACGACCGGTCTGAGCGCGGCGACCATGATGCCTTGCAAGGCCATCCTGGAGGAAGACTCAAGCCTCGAAGATGCCCCGGGCTGGGCGAGCCGCCCAGCCTCCGAAAGGAGCCTTTGCGCCAATTCCAGATCGCCGTCTTGATGCGCGCGAAGGAATCGGTCGACATCTTCATTGCTTGCTCCTCTGTCGAACATTTCATAGACCGGCGTTGCGAGGCCGTCGGTCCAGCGTGCCTCGGCAGGACTGCTCATGCTTACTGTTCCGACGAAGCTGACAACGTGTCGATTCGAACCCACTCCGAAGCTGGCCGGTTGGAAACGGCTCTGTATCGTTCGTCGTATTGCAGCAAAGCAAGTGGTGCTCGAACCTCGATGATCGTGCCCAGGTTCGGACGGTCACCTACCCTGGGATTTTGTCGCAAGCTGGTAGTAGCTGCAGTTCGCCTCTCCTCGCGATCACGCGCCGCAGCTTCGTGACGTTGGGTTCGTTCGATCTCTAATCGCTCATATGTCGCAGAGAACTCGTCGACCTGGGCCTCCCGAGTTCGACAGGAAAACGCCAGAACTTCCGCAATGAGCCAATGAAATCAATGACTTGGACGCAAGTTTCCCGGTTTCGTGTAATGGCACGTATGTTGGCATTTTTACCATGCTGACATCGGTATAGAGTTCGTTTATCGTAGTGGTGTGTTTGTCAAAGTCACCCACTCCGGACCGCGCAGCTACGTGCAGCTGGTCGAGGCCTATCGCGATGATGCGGGGCGTCCCAAGCAGCGCACCGTGGCAACCTTGGGGCGGCTCGATCAGCTCGGCTCCGAGTTGGAGTCCGTCGTCACCGGCCTGCTGCGCGTCACCGGCAAATCGCCGCCGACCTCGCTGCCGAGCCCCACGCCAACGCCCACCCCAACCGTCAGCTTCGAGTCCGCCCGCGACTTCGGTGACGTCTGGGCGCTGACCGAGCTGTGGAACTCGCTGGGCTTCGATCAGTTGCGGCGCATCTTCCGCCGCACCCGCCACGCCATCGATGTCGAGGCGCTGACCCGCGTCATGGTGCTCAACCGCCTGTGCGACCCCGAGTCCAAACTCGGCGTCCCGCGCTGGGTGCAGACGGTGTCCTTGCCCGGTACTGTTGTCCAGTCGATCGAGCACCAGCACCTGCTGCGCGCCATGGACGCCCTGGTCGAGCACCACGACGCGGTCGAGGCGGTGCTGGCCGGCTTGCTGCGGCCCGTGGTCGATCAGGACCTGGCGGTCGTGTTCTACGACATGACCACCATTCGCGCCGCAGGCCTGTCGGAGCAGGACGGCGATGTGCGTCACTTCGGCATGTCCAAGGAAGGCGGGACCGCGCGCCAGATCATGCTGGGCGTGGTGCAGACGGCGGAGGGCTTGCCGCTCTATCACGAGGTCTTCGACGGCAACACGGCCGAGGTCCACACGCTCAAGCCGACGCTGGAGAAAATCGTCAAGCGCTTCCCCGTCAAGCGCGTCATCGCCGTGGCCGATCGCGGCTTGCTGTCGAGCGACAACCTGGCGGACTTGCAGACCATCACGCTGCCAGGCGGCGGCAAGCTGGAGTTCATCCTGGCCGTGCCGGGGCGGCGCTACAGCGAGTTTGTCGATCTGCTGGGGCCGCTCCATGCCCAGCAGTTCGCACAAGCCAGTCAAGAGGCGCTGGGCGAGTCCCAATGGAACGGGCTGCGCCTGATCGTGGCGCACGATCCCCAGGTGGCTCTTGAGGCCGGCGCCAAGCGCGACCGGGTCATTCAGGCCCTTCAGCAGCAAGCCGCGCAGTGGGCGGGCAAGCTCGACGAGCAGGACGCCGGCAAACCCCGCCGCGGCCGCAAGCTCTCCGACGGCGGCGCGCGTGCCCGCTTCTATCACGCGGTGTGCGACGCCCATCTGGCGCGCATCGTGCGGGTGGATCTCAAGAGCGAGTTGTTCAGCTACGCCGTTGACGAGACGGCGCTGGCGCACGCCCGGCTGATGGACGGCAAACTGCTGCTGGTCACCAATGTGGCCGACCTCTCGCCTGCGGAGGTGGTCAAGCGCTACAAGTCCCTGGCCGACATCGAGCGGGGCTTCAGGGTGCTGAAGTCCGAGATCGAGATCGGCCCGATCTATCACCGGCTGCCGGACCGCATCCGCGCGCACGCCATGATCTGCTTCATTGCGCTGATCCTGTACCGCGTGATGCGCACCCGACTGCATGCCGGCGGCACATCCCATTCGCCTGAACGCGCCCTGGCAAAGCTGCGCCGAATCCAGCACCACCGCGTCACTCTGAACGACAGCCAACCCGTAACAGGGCTGTCCTCCATCGATCAGGAGCAGACGAGCATCCTGGCCGCATTGACCATCAAGAAACCAATCCTCAGCACCCAGTTGACCCTCTTGTAGTGGAGCGTTTTGCACGCGCCACTATATGAATCAATGACTTACGCGTTTAACTGTCGAACTCGGGTTGCCTGACCAACCTCGGAGCCAGGCTTTCCGCAAAAGCGCCCGCACCCGCTGGTGGACGCTTCTTCCATATTAGGGGTTTGCAGAAATCGACTCGTGGCCTACAAAACTAAATAGTTCGCCTCTTAACCATTTCCGGAGAGATCTAACATGAGCTTTCGATCAGTGAGTGTTTTACTTGCATCTGCCACCTTAGCGGCCTCAGCCGCCGCGGCCACGTCTTGGGACCTGGCCAGCGACTATGCGGAAGACACCAACCCCAACGGCGCTTGGACCTATGGGGCGATACCTAACGGGACGTTCAGCGCGCTGGCGTGGAACGCTGGAACCAGCAGTTACGGCGTTGCTGCGGTGGGCGAAACATTTATCTACAAGCGCACCGCCAGCGGCACCGACTTCGGTATCGCTTTTGGCAAGGTGTCGCTGGAGGCTGACTGGGGCAATCCGGCTGTGCGTTGGACTGCACCCATGGCGGGCACCTACGCCTTCACCGTGGCGGTAGGCGGCAGCACCGAAAGTGGCCCGGGGGGCTTCGGCAACAACTTTGCCAGTCTTGCCGGCGTCAAGCTCAACGGCATCGATCAAGTCGCGGACGGTATCGTTGACAACGTCAAGTCCTGGACCTTCACCGCCACCCTGGCTACTGGCGGCACAGTCGATACGTACGTGATGAACCCGGGCTTTGCGCTTGGCGGCAACACGCAGACCGACATCTCGGTGTCGGCCGTACCCGAGCCTGCCAGTGCGCTGCTGCTTGCGCTGGGGATGGGCGGGCTGGCGCTGCGGCAACGCCAACGCGCCAGGGCTGCCTTGACCACCGCCTGAGCCCGTCAAGAGGGAGGGAATTGGTGCCGTCACCGACCTCGGCATCGGCACCGCAGCATACCGCTGCGTGTAGGCCGGAACTGTCGATTTCGGCGCACAGTGATTGCATGAAGTCCTCGTCCCTGGGTAGAGCGCCCTGCACCGTCAGTACTTTCTGGTCCGCACCCGGATCGAAGGCGATGCGGTAACTACAGACCGCAGCCCACAACGGCCCAAGCGTGCGGGCCGCGTTCAGCCTGATCGAAGAAAGTCGCACCGTGCTGCTGAACCGAGCGGTGAAGCGTGGTTTGTTCCGGACAGTAGCGCTCGTAGTGGACAGGGGCGTCGTTTCTTGCCCGGTGGGGGCTGCCGGCCAATGGGCTTGCACGCAAGACCACCGGAGTGTTTAGCCCGCACGATCCCAAGCCCTGCGGCGCTGCAATCGCCTTGTGCCCCTTCTGCTGGTCTGCTTCCTCTGGTGCAGGGCTTCCAATGGTTGCCTGACTGCGGGCCCGACCGGCAGCTTCGGGATGGCGAGATCAGGGGCCTCGGATGTCAGCTCAGGGTCGGCAGTGACCGTTCGCCGTCAGTGGGAGCAGTCGTTGGCCGGACATCATCGCCGGGTCGCTGATCGCTCTGAGTACCCTGGCACCGGCGAATGTCAAGTTCCGAGGCACAACGGACAGCGGCCCGAGGAACTGGCCAACGTCAGGTTTGGGTGCCCGCTGACATTCGCTGGCCAAATCCGAGTGACAGAAACCAGTCTGCGGACTAAACCGCTCGCGCGGTAAGCGCTTCGGCAAGTGTGGTGGCGTTCCGTTGTGGCGCCGGTTCTGCGATGTTGGTGATCGAGGCAATCCGCCTCGTTCATCGACTGGAGCAGGACCATGGACATCTCGACTCCCACTGTCTCGCCGTTGCGCCAACGCATGCTCGACGACATGCGCATGCGCAAGATGGCCGAGCACACCCAAGACGGCTACATCCGCGCTGTTCGCAAGCTCGCCGCCTTCCTCGGTCGCTCACCGGACACGGCCACCATCGAAGAGTTGCGACGCTTCCAGCTTCACCTGGTGGATGCCGGTACGGGGCCGGTGACGATCAACGCCACGATCACCGGGCTGCGGTTCTTCTTCGACATTACCCTGGGCCGCCCTGAGCTGTTGGCCAAGATGCAGCCTGTGCGGGTGCCGCGCACCCTGCCGGTGGTACTCAGCCGCGAGGAAGCCTCGCGCTTGATCGCCGCAGCACCCAACCTCAAGCACCAAGCGGCGATGTCGGTCGCCTATGGTGCTGGCTTGCGCGTCAGTGAGATCGTCTCGCTCAAGGTCAGCGACGTCGACAGCCAGCGCATGACACTGCGAGTGCAACAAGGCAAGGGCCGCAAGGATCGCTATGCCATGCTCAGCCCGGTGCTGTTGGAACGTCTTCGCGCCTGGTGGCGCCTGGGTCATGCCCAGGGCAAGATTCGCGGCGATGGCTGGCTCTTCCCTGGGCTGGACCCGATCGACCCGGTGACTGCGCGCCAGCTCAACCGCGCCGTCCACCAGGCAGCAGATGCAGCCAAGATCGACAAGCGCGTGACGCCCCACATCCTGCGCCATAGCTTCGCCACCCACCTGCTGGAACAGAAGGTCGACATTCGCGTCATCCAGGTGTTGCTGGGCCACAAGAAATTGGAGACCACATCGCTTTACGCCCAGGTGGCCACCGATCTGCTGCGCAGCGTGATCAGCCCTCTGGACACGCCACCACCACCGCCACCGCCACCGCCCGACACCCAGTAGGTTGGCTGGAGTTGTAGGTGAAGGGGCGGCCCGCCTTGGAGGTCGCCGACATCTTCCGTGAGCATGGCCCCGCCTGGCGCGAGGCCCAGCGCGGGCACCTGAGCCTGGTGCAACTCAAGGTCATGTCGGCCATCGTTCAGTGCCGCAGTGCGGCACTGGGTGGTCACGTCTTGCGCTGCGATGGCTGCGGCACCGACCAGGTGTCGTACAACTCTTGCCGCACCAGGGGTGGGGGCCCCTTCCCCCATGGCCGGCACTGCCCGAAGTGCCAGAGCAGTGCGGCCAAGCGCTGGCTGCAAGCTCGGCAGGCCGATCTGTTGCCGGTCGAGTATTACCACGTGGTCTTCACGCTGCCCGCGCCGATCTCAGACTTGGCGTACCAGAACAAGGCCGCGCTCTACGGGCTGCTGTTCGACGTGGCCGCCGAGGTGCTGCAAACCATCGCCGCAGACCCCAAGCACCTCGGGGCACGCATCGGCGCCACGCTGGTGTTGCACACCTGGGGTTCGGCGCTGACGCACCACCCGCACGTGCACGCCGTTGTACCTGGCGGCGGGCTGGCGCCAGACGGCAAGACCTGGGTGTCCTGTCGGCCGGGGTTCTTCCTGCCAGTGCGGGTGCTCTCAAGGCTGATGCGCCGACGCTTCCTGGAAGAACTGCAGCGGCTGCATGACGGCGGCAAGCTGAACTTCTTCGGCGTGCACGCCGGCCTGGCCGACCCCCAGGCCTTCAAGGCCTGGCCGACCCCCAGGCCTTCAAGGCATGGCTGGCGCCGCTGCGCAAGATCGAGTGGGTGGTCTACGCCAAGAAGCCTTTCGCCGGGCCCGCAGCGGTGTTGGCGTACCTGTCGCGCTACACGCACCGGGTGGCCATCTCCAACAGCCGGCTCATCGCAATGGATGAACGCAGCGTGACCTTCAAATGGAAGGACTACCGGGTCAAGGAGAGCGCCAAGGGTGGGACGAACGGCAAGACGCGCCACAAGACCATGACACTGGCGCCCGAGGAGTTCATGCGCCGCTTCCTGTTGCACGTGCTGCCCGGCGGGTTCCACCGTATCCGGCACTATGGTTTGCTGGCCAACGGCAGCCGCAAGACGAGCCTTCCACTGGCACGTGAGTTGTTGCATGTGCAAGCGCCGCCACAGGGCAAGGAACGGGGTCCAGATGACGCCCCAGGCGCACCGGTGGCTGCCTTTGTCTGCTGGCACTGCGGGCGGCCGATGACCGTGCTGCAGACCTTCACGCGCTGTCAAACCATTCGCGCACCGCCTCAGTCATGACGACCAGCGCATGCCAGCACCTGAGCCCATTGCCGACGCGCGCATTCGCGGCACTGGCAGGGCAAACTCGTGTCTTGCGTGCTGGAGACAACGAATTGGCCCACCCGACGCCTGCACCCACGTCCGGTGCCACGCAAGCGCTGATCGCCGGCAGGGTCATCGACCTGCCAATCACCTCGCGATCGGCCTGCGCTGCCGGCACCATGGCGCTCAAATCACCATAGCTTCGGTGCCTTGAACAGCCACCCGTGGCGGTCGCCGCGGTTTCCTCCCTCGAGGCTTGTGCGACACCTGCCCTCAGGTCGTGGCGGATCGACGCGCGTCTGCGTTCGCCGGGCAGGTGTCCCACAACCCTTAACACTTCCGGACATACGATTGGTCGGAGAGTCACTACGCCAGTGACCGGTTTCAAGGGTATCGCCGACAAAGGCCATTGGCCGCCCGAAGTTCTCCGTTCTCCATAGCGGTCGCTCACGGACTTGCGGTGCGGCGCGGTATCCGATAACTCGGTACACCCGCTCATCAGTGCCAGCGTGAGCGCGAGGCCGTGCCGGGAGGCCGACTTGCGATGGCTGGGCACGGCCGGCCAAGGCCAACTTCGAGTAACTCCAGGGAACCAGCACTGCCCGCCAGAAGCGGCGACAAAGACGCGCACCGCGCCGTGCGCTCCGGAGCCTTTGTACAGAACCACAGAATCAGGGCCAGCACGCTTGCTCAGTGCCTGCACGTGCGGGTGTTCGGCCGTACTTGGTGACAAAGGTTTGCCCGAAGGCCGCGGCGGTTGGAGTCAAGTCTTTCCATGCGACAAAGTGATAACCTAGTATCCGGACTGGAAAGAACATATCCATGGCGTCTGCCCCCGGTTTCTGCGTTGTACTGATCGGTACAAGTCAGCTTGCTGACCGAGCCATGCACCGTCATCTGCGAACGCTCTACACCGTGCACCACGTCGCAGGCATCACCGGCGTCGATCGATTGGTGGCCGAGCACCCGCCCGATGCCGTCGTGTGCGAACAGCAACTCGACGATGGTCGCGGTGTCGATCTGCTTCACGGCATGCGTTTTTCACACCCGCACGCTGTGCGGGTACTGGTGCTGCAGAGCGCTCGCCGTGAAGAGATGGTTCGTGCGATCAACGATGCGGCGGTCTACCAAGTGGTATCGCCGCCGTTTGAGCCCGAACAGTTGACGCTCGTGCTAAAGCGCGCGCTGGAGAGCCGGGAACTGTCGCGCCGGCACCGCTACCTCAGCCGTGAACTGAAGTTCGCCGACGACGTACTGCGCGATGAGAACGACCGGATGACCCGAACGCTGCAGGAGACCCATCGGTTCGACACGATGGTCTTCGTCAGCGACAAGATGGCGGAGGTGTGCAACACCGCGCGAAAGGCGGCGTTGACCGACTTGCCGGTACTGATCGAGGGTGAAACCGGCACTGGCAAGGAACTGATGGCCAAGGCCATCCACCATTTCAGCAACCGGCACAAACAAATCTTTCTGGCCCAGAACTGCGGCGCGATCGCCGATGATCTGCTGCTGTCGGAGTTGTTCGGTCACCGACGCGGCAGCTTCACCGGAGCCATCAGCGACCGGCTTGGATTGTTCGTGGCGGCCGACAAAGGTACGGTTTTTCTCGATGAAATCTCCGATATTTCACCGGCCGTGCAGGTGGGTTTGTTGCGCTTTCTGCAGGACGGTGAGGTCAAGGCCATCGGCAGCGACGCCACGAAGCAGACCAATGTGCGCATCATTGCGGCGAGCAACCGTCCGATCAGGCAGTTGGTGGAAGAAGGCAAGTTCCGACGCGATCTGTACTACCGGCTCAAAGGGTTCGAGATCACGATTCCTCCGTTGCGCGACCGGCCGGAAGACATTCCCGTGCTGACGGATTTCCTGATCAAGAAATACTCCGAAGTGTTCAGCCGCAAGATCCCCGGTGTTGCCAGCCAGGCGCAGCAAAAGCTGCGGTCGTACGCATTCCCAGGTAATGTGCGCGAACTCGAGAACGAGATCCGTCGTACCGTGGCCACCGTCGAGAATGGCGAGTTCATTACGTTGCAGCATCTGTCGGCCGAGATCGCGCGCGCCCGGCCGCGTCCTGACCGGTCACCCGCACAGCCCGTGTCGCTGGACGGCCGCAGCTTGAAGGACCGCGTCGAGCAACTCGAAATGGCGCTCGTGCGCGCCGCTCTGGAGCGGCACCACGGGAACCACACGCATGCTGCAGACGAACTCGGCCTCTCGCGCGTGGGCCTGAGCAACAAGCTCAAGCGCTACGGCATCGATCGCCAAGGTATGGCGGCGGAGCCAAATTGAACCAAGGCGATAGCCCTCCTGATACGTCGGCCGGCGACACCGCCGGCAAGCGTTTCATGCGCGCGCTACTGGCGCCCGAGAAGCCGCTCGGCGGCTACCGCGAGTTGGGCACCACGGCTCTGGCGCTTCAGTTGGGGCTGCCTGAAGACCAACTCAACGGCCACTGGTGCAGCCCGTGCGAAGGAATCTGGTATGGCTGCACCCTGGAAGTGGAGTGCCCGGTCTGTGGCAACCGCCGCGGTTGAGTCCGGCGCCTGAGAGCCTGAGAGCCTGAGCCCGCGCCGGCTCTCAGGCAACCCAGTGAGCGTGCCCGAGCCGCTTGACCCGCCGCATACTTGATTCGCACTTTCTCTCTTTGCAAACCATGTTTGCAGCATGCAAAGCGCCAAGTAAGCGCCGCGACGCGGACTGTAGCCCGGCGATCTACAGACATACCCGCAGATTGCGAAATGTGGCACACGGCGTGCAAAGCTTCTCGAACCCAGCGGGCCGCAAGCGACCTGCGGGACCCGCTTCACCCTTGTCCGGTCCGAAAAAGGAGATTCTCGATGGCCAATCTGTTGTGGTTGCAAGGCGGTGCCTGCTCGGGCAACACGATGTCGTTCCTGAACGCGGAAGAGCCCAGCGCCTGCGATCTGGTCACTGACTTCGGCATCAACGTGCTGTGGCACCCGTCGCTCGGCGTCGAGTTGGGCGAGAACCTGCAGAAGTTGCTGCGCGACTGCGTTTCGGGCGCGGTGCCGCTGGACATCTTCGTGTTCGAAGGCAGTGTGGTCAACGCGCCTGGTGGAACCGGCGAATGGAACCGCTTTGCCGGCCGTCCCATGAAGGACTGGGTGAAGGAACTGTGCAACGCCGCCAAGTTCGTCGTCGCCATCGGCGACTGCGCCACCTACGGCGGCATCCCGGCGATGGCACCCAACCCCAGCCAGTCCGAAGGCTTGCAGTTCCTGAAGCGCGCCCACGGCGGCTTCCTCGGCAAAACCTGGGTGTCGAAGTCGGGCCTTCCTGTGATCAACGTGCCCGGCTGCCCGGCGCACCCGGACTGGATCACCCAGATCGTCGTGGCGGTGGCCACCGGCCGCGCGGGCGACATCGGCCTCGACGAGTTCCAGAGACCCAAGACCTTCTTCCAGAGCTTCACGCAGACCGGTTGCACACGCAACATGCACTTCGCCTACAAGGTGTCGGCCACTGCCTTCGGCCAGCGCAAGGGATGCCTGTTCTACGACCTGGGCTGCCGCGGACCCATGACGCATTCGCCGTGCAACCGCATCCTGTGGAACCGGCAATCGTCGAAGACGCGAGCTGGCATGCCCTGCCTGGGTTGCACCGAGCCCGAGTTCCCTTTCTTCGACTTGGCCCCCGGCACGGTCTTCAAGACGCAAACGATGATGGGCGTGCCCAAGGAACTGCCCACGGGGGTGGACAAGAAGGGCTACATCGCGCTCACCGGCGCAGCAAAGAACGCGGCGCCGAAGTGGGCCGAGGAAGACTTTTTCGTCGTCTGACATCAGTTCCTGAAATCTGGAGACAGCAAATGAAATTCAACTTGGTTCGCGGCGTCGCCGCCCTCTTTCTGGTGGCACTTGCCAGCAGCGCTGGCGCCCACACCGGCCACGGCACCGAAAGTCTCTACCAAGGCTTGGTGCACCCGTTCGGACTCGATCATTTGCTTGCAATGCTCGCGGTGGGACTCTGGTCGGTGTTTTCGCTGCCAGCCGGACGCGCTTGGATGGGTCCGGCCACGTTCATGCTGGCGCTCGTTATCAGCGCCGCGGTGGGTTCAAGCGGCGTGACAGTGCCCTTCCTGGAAGTCGCGATCTCGGCCAGTGTCGTGGTCTTCGGTGCCATGTTGATCATGGCGTCGCGACGTCTGCCCGTCGGCCTCGGCTTGTGTCTGGTGGCCGTGGCAGCCAGTCTGCATGGACTTGCTCACGGCGCGGAGTCGCCAAGCTCAGCGGGCTTCGTCAGCTACGCCGTCGGCTTCCTGATGACGACGGCGGCCCTGCATTTCGGCGGCGTCTTCACCGGCCTGTCGCTGCGTCGCTGGTTCGCCACGCGCGCCCCGCAGATCGTTGGCGGGCTCGGCGTCGCCTGTGGCGGCGCAGGGCTCTACCTGCTCAGCCAGTTCTGAACCTGCACCTCCTCGGAGTCATCACCATGACCGTACAGACACTCGATATCTCCCCAGTCGGCCGTGTGGAGGGCGACCTCGACATCCGCGTCGACATCCAGGACGGCCACGTTGTCAATGCCTGGACGCAGGCCGAACTCTTCCGCGGCTTCGAAGTCATCCTGCGCGACAAGGATCCGCAGGCCGGGCTGGTCGTCACGCCGCGCGCCTGCGGCATCTGTGGCGCCTCTCACCTGACCTGCGCCGCCTGGGCGCTCGACACGGCGTGGCAGACCGAAGTGCCGCGCAATGCGATCCTGGCGCGCAACCTCGGCCAGTTGGTCGAGAGCCTGCAAAGCCAGCCGCGCTACTTCTACGGTCTGTATGCCATCGACCTGACCAACAAGAAGTACAAGAACAGCAAATACTACGAAGAAGCCTGCCGCCGCTTCGCGCCGTTCACCGGCACGTCCTACGAACTCGGTGTCACCATCTCGGGCAAGCCGGTGGAGATCTACGCGCTGCTCGGTGGCCAGTGGCCTCACTCCAGCTACATGGTTCCCGGCGGCGTGATGTGCGCGCCGACGCTGACCGACGTCACCCGAGCCTGGGCCATCCTCGAATACTTCAAGGTCAACTGGCTCGAATCAATGTGGCTGGGTTGTTCGCTTGAACGCTACGAGCAGATCAAATCCTATGACGACTTCATGGCCTGGCTCGACGAGTCGCCGAAGCACGCCAACTCCGACCTCGGCTTCTACTGGAAGATGGGCCTCGATGTCGGCTTGGACAAGTACGGCGCCGGCGTTGGCAAATACGTCACCTGGGGCTATCTGCCGCACGAAGACAAATATCAGAAGCCGACCATCGACGGACGCAACGCCGCCGTGATCATGAAGGGCGGTGTGTACGACTCCGCGACCGACACCCACAGCGTGATGGACCAGAAGTTCGCGCGCGAGAACCTCACGCATGGCTGGTACGACGAAGGCACGGCCGACTTCCACCCCTTCGACCGCGTCACGAAGCCGATTCAAAAGAACACCATCGACCACGACGGCAAGTATTCGTGGTCATCGGCCGTGCTCCACGCCGACTTCGGCCGCCTTGAGGCCGGGCCATTCGCGCGTCAGCTGGTGGCAGGCGGCAAGCACGGCGAAGCCTGGCAGCACTACGACCCGCTGGTGCTTGATATGTTCAAGAAGATGGGTGGCGCCAGCGTTCACCTTCGGCAGATCGCGCGCATGCACGAGACCATCAAGCTGTACCGGCAGGCCGAGCGCTGCCTTCGCGAATTCCGGTTGAACGACCCCTGGTACATCAAGCCGCGCGAGCGTGACGGCCGTGGCTGGGGCGCCACCGAGGCCATCCGGGGCGCGTTGTGCCACTGGATCGAGGTCAAGGACGGCAAGATCAAGAACTACCAGATCATCTCGCCCACGACCTGGAACGTCGGCCCACGCGATGGCGTGCAGGCGCGTGGCCCGATTGAGGAAGCGCTGATCGGCACCCCGATCGCCGACACACGGGACCCCGTGGAGGTGGGCCATGTGGCGCGTTCGTTCGACTCCTGCCTGGTGTGCACCGTGCATGCCCACGACGCCAAGACAGGTAAGGAGCTGGCACGCTTCCGCACGGCCTAGCGTCAGCTCTCCGGGTCTCTTCCTGACTTGCAAATCGAGGAACCACCACCCATGCCGATCGACCTCGATGGACACATTCGCGCCCAGATGACCAAGCTGATGGCAGACGGCCTGAGGACCCGGACCGAGCCGTTCCCGAATACATCCGATGATTTCACCGCACTAGTCGCCGAGTGCGCTGCTCTGGACCCGGACGACGTTGTCGGCAAGATGGTGCTGACGGGCTGGATCGACAAGCCCTACGGCGAAGACAACATGCGCTGCCAGGAGTGCATGTACTACCTTGTGCACCGCAAGTGGTGCGACCTGCCTGAACTCGACCTGCCCGCCGAGCCGGACTGGTGGTGCCGCCTCTGGCGGATCTAGCACTACCCGACGGGGTGCTGCCATGGACGAACCCGCGCTGCTGGCGCACATCGAAGGCCTGTTGGCCGGTGGCATGGTGACGGCTTGGAAGACACGCGCCTACTCCTCCGAGGAAGTGAACGCCGTGACAACGCAACTGCAGGCTGCGGACACCGACGACCTGCAAGGGCGACTGGTGCTCGCCGGTTTGACCGAGACGCCGTACGTCGCGCCGGATGATGAAGACGGCATCGAGCAGTCCTGTGCAACATGCATGTACTTCGAGCGCCACCGAGGCTGGTGCAACCTGGCGGAGTTGATGCTGCCGGTAAAGCCCGCCTGGTCGTGCATCCTGTGGCGGATCTGACTCCGGCGGCGCCGTCGCTTGTCATCATCGGCTGCGGGAATCTGAACCGCAGCGACGACGGCGTGGGCGTGCGTGTGATCCATCAACTTCGCGCGCGCTGGAGTTCGCAACCACCTCTGGGTGTCAAGCTTTTCGATGCAGGCACCGGCGGCATGGAAGTGATGTTCCAGGCGCGCGGCGCCAGCTCGCTGATCATCATCGACGCCTGTCGTTCCGGCTCGCCGCCCGGCGCGGTGTTCGAACTTCCCGGCGATGAGATCGATGGCGCTCATGAGCCCGGCTACAGCCTGCATGACTTCCGCTGGGACCATGCGGTGTATGCCGGCCGCCGCATCTTCCGCAGCGCCTTCCCCAGTGACCTGACGGTCTATCTCATTGAGGCCAAGTCGCTGGACTTGGGCACCGAGCTCACCGCGACAGTGCAGCCTGCCCTCGACAAGGTCTGTGCCTTCATCGACGAACGGGTGAGCCGCTGGCTTGCCCAGGCCAGCGCGTGAACGAGGCAGTGCGCATCGGCGACGGCCGTGTGCTGTTGCCGCGTGCCGTCTGCGAATTCCACTTTCCGGGCGCCAGTTCTGCGGCCCTGCTCGAACGCGATGGCCAGGTGTTCCTGGTGCCGCTCGGCGGCCCCAGCGCCGGTGGCATGCTGCTCAAGCAGATCAACGCACAAGGTGACCGCGTGCTGCTGGCCACCGACTTCCTGGCCGAGCGTGGACTTGGGCGGTTTGCCGCCGACCGTGCCTTTGCCGTGCGATGGGTCGAAGAAGCCGGCGCACTGCTGATCGAAGGCCTGGGCACTCCCTGACGGCAAAAACTGCAAACTAGCTTTGCGCTCGCAAACCTTATTGACATCTTTTTGAGCGCTCACTACATTGAGTCTCACTCAACGATTGCAGTCGGAGCCGGCCTTGCAAACACTTTCTCAGTCGCAGTTCGAAGCAGCGCTGGCAGCCGCCGACGATGCCGATGCGTCGATAGAAGAGCGGGCCGAGATGTTGATGGAAATTGCGATGGGCATGCAGCAGCGGCCGAAGTCAGCGCAGCAGTTGCACGACGCGGTGGCGCTGTACGAGCGGGCCCGGGGCCTGGTATCGGCAACGGCGCCTTTGCTGTGCGCCCGCATCACGGCCCGCATGGGCACGGCATTGCAGGCACTGCCCGACGGCGGCGCGCAGAGCCTGGAGCGGGCCCATGACTGCTTTGAAGATGCGATTTGCGCGTTGCAATTGCACGGCAAGCCCGAAGAAGTCGCCGAGGCCGAACTCAACCGCGGCCTGGTGCTGCAGGCCTTGACCGGCCTGGGTCGCGGCCGTATCACCGATGCCATCGCGTCCTATCACCGCGCGCTGCGCACCTTCACGCGTGAAGTGTTCCCGCAAGAGTACGCGGTGTTGCACAACAACCTGGCCATCTGCTATCTGTCAATGCCGGCGACCGACGAGCGCGGGCGCATGCGCGAGGCGCTGGCCGTGCAGTCGTTCGAGGAAGTGCTCAAGGTCATCAATCTTATCGACCACCCTAGCGAATACGCCATGATCAACAACAACCTCGGGAACGCTCTGCAGTACGCCAGCAGCAGCCATGTGGTCCAGAACAACCTGCGTGCGCTGGCCGCCTACGACGAGGCGCTGAAGGTGCGCAATCCGCGCGATACGCCACTCGAGTACGCCAACACCATCGCCAACAAGGCCAATGTGTTGCGCAACCTAGTGCCCGATCCAGCGCAGGCCGGTAGTGGCGCTGCCGACCCGTTGGCCGATGCGCTGGCGCTCGTGCGCGAAGCACGAGCCCTGTTTGCCGGACATGGCGACGCGCAGAAAGCGGCCATGATGCAAGAGGCCGCTGACGATATCGACAGCGAGCTGGCATACCGCCGGCTGCAGTTCAACTGATTCTCTCAACCCGCCTGGGAGGCATGCAAATGACGGTCGCCAGTCTCTTGAGTTTGGTCCTGCTCGCGCTGGTGCTTGCGCTGGCGGCCGGTGCCGCCAGCGGCCTGAATATCGGTGCCGAGGCATTAGGCAAGGAACTCGCCGCGATGATGGGTGCGTTCTATGGGCCCACGGCAGTGGTGCCGGCCGCCATGGTCGGCCTGGTGATTCTTTACTTCGTACGCTGAGGCCCGCGCGATGTTTGACATGTTCATGAACTCGGTGAAGCTGTTCTTTGCGGGCAGGTTGTTCCGTGACCGCCGTGAGGTCTTCAAGCAATGGCTGAAGGGCTTTGCCCTGTGCCTGGGTCTGCTGATCGTGGTGGGCTGGTTGGTGTCGCCGATGGCGGGCGTGACGGTGTCCGCCGTGGTCGGCGGCTTTGTGCAGCCCTTGCTGTTCAAAGACTTGAAGTACGCGTGACCCACCGCACGCCATGACCGCACGAGATGGCGCCCTCGAACGGCAAGCAGTCGAAGCCGAATCGGCTGCCGATCTGGCGCGCCGGGCCGATGAACTGGCGCGGCTGGAAACGCTGGCCCAGGCATGGGAGCCTGGGCAGCAGGCCGTCTTGACGGCGTTGAAGACCGGCATTGAAGAGCTCAACGCCGAGGCCTTCAGGCGCTTGATTCGCGCCCTCAAGCTCGACCCTGCCGCCGTGCCGGCACTGCGCCACGCCGTCACAGACCCCTTTGTCTACCAGGTGCTGTTGTTTCACGGCTTGGTCAAAGAGCCGCTGGAAAGCCGCGTACGGCGTGCCCTCGAAGAGGTGCGTCCCTCATTGAAAGAGCACGGCGGCGATGTCGAACTCGTCGCCGTGAAGATGCCCGACACGGTGGAGGTGCGCCTGGTCGGCTCGTGCCAGTCCTGCCCTTCCTCGGGCGAAACCTTGAGCGAAGGCGTCGAGAAGTCGATCAAGGCGCTGTGCCCCGAGATCACGACCGTCAACCGCGTGAGCCGCGGCGCGCCTGAGCTCACGGCCGATGGCGCGCAGGTGGTGCGCTTCGTCAGCCCGTTCGCGCGCCAGCAGGACGCCGGCTGGTTGGACATATGCGCCCTTGCCGAACTGGCCGACGGCGGCATGGTCGTGCGCGCGGTCGACGGGCGCGATGTGTTGCTCTACCGCAAGGGCGACAGCGTCTCCTGCCTCGACAACGCCTGCGCCCACATGGGCATGCCGCTGGATGGCGGACAGCTGGAAAACGGCACGCTGCGCTGCCCTTACCACGGCTTCGTCTATCTGCTCGAAACCGGCGAGTGCCTCACGGTGCCCGAGGTGCAGCTCGCCGTGCATGCTGTCAAGGTGGTGGGCGAGCGCGTAGCAGTGCGGCTGCGCCGCTGAACGGGCCGAAACGCTGCATGAGCAACATCAGCACCATCAGTACGCATGTGTCGCTGGCACCCGCCGCGCGCCGCGCACCCGCTGCCGCTGTCGCCTGCGCACCGCTGCTTGCGGCGCAAGGCGCCAGCGTCATCCTCGGTTCCACCGACGACCCATTGGGCATGGCCCTGCCTGTGGTGCCGTCGGCGGCGTCGATGTTCGGTCCGCGTGGCGTGTGTTCCGCGGCCGATGGTTCCTTGTGGGTGTCGGACACGGGCCACCACCGCGTGCTCGGCTGGCTGCGCGCACCGCTTGCAGATAACACGCCGGCCGACATCCTTTTCGGCCAGCCCGCCTTCGACCGCGAAGGCCGTAATGCCGGCGGCAGCGCCAGTGCCGACACCTTGAACGTGCCCACCGGCATCACCTCCTGCGGGCCTGATGGTGCCGGCCTGGCTGTGGCAGACGCCTGGAATCACCGCGTGCTGATCTGGTTCCAGCGGCCCACGCGGTCGCACCAGCGGCCCGATGTCGTCCTGGGGCAGGCCGGTTTCGACCAGGGGGAATCCAATCGCGGTGCCGACCGGCCAACGGCCAGCACCCTGTTCTGGCCCTACTGTGTGTCGTGGGACGGTGCCAGGCTGTGGGTGGCCGACACCGGCAACCGCCGGGTGCTGATGTGGCAAGGGCTGCCGCGACACCACGGCGCCCCGGCCGACCTGGTGCTGGGTCAGGCCGACTTCGACACGCGCGACGAAAACGGCGGCGGCGCGCCCACGGCGAGCAGCATGCGCTGGCCACACGCCATCACTTTCCCCGCCGGTGGCCTGTGCGTGGCCGACGCGGGCAACAACCGGCTGATGCGCTGGCTGCGTGTCCCTGAGGTCTACAACGCCGCGTGCGATTTGATGGTGGGTCAGGCTGGCACCGCCCTCGTTGAGCACAACCAGGCCAGCTACTACCCGGACGCGGCCTGCCTGAACATGCCCTATGGCGCCACCGTCGCAGGCGGCTTGCTCGTGGTGGCCGACACGGCCAATTCGCGGTTGCTCGCGTGGCGAATCGAAGACCTGTCGCGGCATGGCGCCAACGCGCATGCCCTGGCCGCACAGCCCGACTGGAACAGCAAGGGCGACAACCGCTGGCTGCCCGCTGCGCGCGACAGCGTGTGCTGGCCCTACAGCGTGGCCCTGGCGCCGGGCGGCACGGAGGGCGGTCCCACCATGCACACCTTGCTGGTGGCCGACTCGGGCAACAACCGCGTTCTGCTATGGCCCATGGCGGCGCCGCAATGATTTCCGATTGGGTGGCCGAGACCATGCGCGTGCGCGGCACCGTGCAAGGCGTGGGCTTTCGTCCCACCGTGTGGCGCATTGCCAGCGAGCTCGGCATCGTCGGCTCTGTCGCCAACGACGCGCAGGGCGTGATCATTCACGCCGTGGCGTCGCCGGAAGGGCTGGACGCGCTGGCCCGCCGGGTGCAGGCCGAAGCGCCGCTGCTCGCGCGCATCAGCGCCTTCGAGCGCACCGGCGTGGCGCTGCCGGCGTCGCTGCCGGCCGACTTCGTGATCGGCCGAAGCGTGGCCCACGCGCCAGGTAACGCCGCGATGCCGCGCGCGGCCTTCGCCGCAGTGGCGGCCGATGCCGCCACCTGCGCCGCCTGCGTGGCCGAGATCTTCGACCCCTTCTCGCGCCGCTACCGATACCCGCTGACCAACTGCACGCATTGCGGCCCGCGGCTGTCTTTCGTCACCGGCGTGCCCTACGACCGGGCGCGCACCACCATGGCCGGCTACGCACTGTGCGCCGACTGCCGGGGCGAGTACGAGTCACCCTCCGACCGGCGCTTTCATGCCCAGCCTATCGCCTGCCACGTATGCGGGCCGAAGCTCTCCCTCAAGCGCATGGACGGCCGCGCCTTCACGATCGACAGCTACACCTTCCTCGACGACTGCGACGCCGCCGGCACCCTACTGGCCAAGGGTTTCATCGTCGCCATCAAGGGCCTGGGCGGCTACCAGCTGGCCTGCGACGCGACGCAGGCCGCCGCGGTTGAGCGCTTGCGCGGCCTCAAGCGTCGCGAAGCCAAGCCCTTCGCGCTGATGGCGGCGGACGTGGATTCCGTGCGCGCCTGGTGCCGGGTCGATGAGGCTGAAGCGTTGGCATTGCAGGGCCCGGCCGCGCCCATCGTGCTGCTCGACAGGCGGACCGACCTGCCGTGCACAGCCCCGACGAGCGCAAAGGATCTGCGGATTGCGCCTGGTGTCGCGCCCGGCCTGGCCACCCTCGGCTTCCTGCTGCCGAGCACCGGTGTGCACCACCTGATCCTGCGGCGTATGAAGCGGCCCATAGTGCTCACCAGCGGCAACCTCAGCGACGAGCCGCAAGCCATCACCGCGGAAGAACTCTCGGCGCGTTTCCCGCAAGGCATCGACTACGTGCTCGACCACGGCCGCGCCATCGCCCGGCGTGTCGACGATTCGGTGCTGCGCGTCGTCGGCGGTGCGCCTCGGGTGATGCGCCGTGCGCGCGGATTCGCACCCCAGCCCATCGCATTGCCGGGAGGCTTCGCGGACGCACCGGCGGTGCTGGCCTATGGCGGCGAGCTGAAGAACACCTTTTGTCTTCTACGAAATGGCCAGGCCATGCTTTCGCCCCACCTGGGCGACCTGGCCGACGCTGCCACCCATGCCGACTACCGGCGTTCATTGGCCGACCTGCAGCAATACTTCAACTTCAAGCCCCAGCTCCACGCCTGCGACCTGCACCCCGAGTACCTGTCTTCCAAGTTGGCGCGCGGCGCCACGGCAGATCCGGTCGAGGTGCTTCACCACCACGCCCACATCGCCGCCTGCCTGGTCGACAACGGCTGGCCGCTGTACGCGGGGCCCGTCATCGGCGTTGCGCTCGACGGCCTGGGCTGCGGCGAAGATGGCGAGCTTTGGGGCGGAGAGTTTGCCATCGTCGACTACACGCGCTTTCAGCGCGGCGGCACCTTCAAGCCAGTGGCCTTGCTGGGTGGGGAGCAGGCGATGCACGAGCCCTGGCGCAACACCTATGCGCATCTGATGGCCGAACTCAAGTGGCCCTCGTTCGCGATGAACTACGCCGACCTTGAACTGTTCGCCTTCCTGCGCGACAAGCCGCGCGCGCTGCTCGACGGCATGCTCGCTCGCAGCGTCAACTCGCCGCTGGCAAGTTCCTGCGGGCGCCTGTTCGACGCTGCCGCCGCTGCCATGGGCCTGTGCCGCGAGCACGCCGCCTACGAAGGGCAAGGTGCGATTCAGCTGGAAGCGCTGGTCGATGCCGAGGTGCTGCAATTCGAGGACGAAGAACTCGGCTACCCCTTCGCCATTCCGCGCCTGCCGGGCAGTGGCCTGCCCTACATCGAGCCGCTCGCCATGTGGGCGGCCTTGCTGGGCGACCTGGTACTGAAGACCCCGGTGCCGACGATGGCCGCACGCTTTCACAAGGGCCTGGCCCGGGTGATCTGCAGGATGGTCGACAAGCTCGCCCACAAACATGACGCCGACCAACCTCTGCGCCACGTCGCGCTCAGCGGCGGCGTGTTCCAGAACCGCGTCCTGCATCAACGCGTGGCAAGCCAGCTGCGCGATGCCGGCTACACCGTGCTGACACACCGGCAAGTGCCGTGTAACGACGGCGGGCTGGCCCTGGGCCAGGCTGCCGTGGCCGCGGCGCGCGCGCTGCAACCCCGACTCCAGCCCCGTCCCTCCACTCAGGAAGTCACACCATGTGCCTAGGCATCCCCGGCCGCATCTCCCGGATCACGCACGCAGGCAACAAGCTCGCCATGGTCGACGTGCTGGGCGTGCAGCGCGAGATCAACATCGCCTGTGTCGTCAGCGACGAGCACCCGGTTGACAGCTGCGTCGGCGACTGGGTGCTGGTGCATGTGGGCTTTGCCATGAGCCGCATCGACGAGAAGGAGGCGCAACTCACCCTCGATGTGTTGCGCATGCTCGGCGAAGCGCAGACCGAGATCGACGCCATGCGCGAGAGCGACGCGGCACTGGCGGCGCGATGAACGTCGACCTGCAGCTCTCGGGTCTGTACCCGCACCTGGCGGGGCCGGGGCTGCGCGTGGCCGAACCCGCAGCGCTGCAGGATGGTCTGCTCGACGCCGTGCGCCTGAAGGCGGCCGACAGCGTGTCCGTGAAGCAGCACTTTTTCGCGCTGGAAGCGCCGCGCATCGTGCAGGCGGCGCGGCTGCTGGCCGCGAGTTTTCGCAGTGGCGGACGGCTCTACACCCTGGGCAATGGTGGTTCGAGTTGCGACGCGGCGCACCTGGCGGTCGAGTTCCAGCATCCGGTCACGGCCGGCCGCCCGGCCTTGCCAGCAGTCAACCTGAGCCAGGACATGGCGATGATCACGGCGGTCGCCAACGACATCGGCTTCGCCCATGTGTACACCCGCCAGGTGTTAGCCCACGTCGGCGAGCGCGACTGTGTGGTGGCCATCTCCACCAGCGGCAACTCCGAGAACCTGCTTGCCGGCCTGGCGGCGGCGAAGCGGCGCGGCGCCACTACGCTGGGCCTGGCAGGTGGCGACGGTGGGCGCATGGCATTGAGCGCCGACCTCGACCTGTGCCTCGTCGTGCCCACCGACAGCATCCACCGGGTGCAGGAGACGCACGTGGCGCTGTACCACATCCTCTGGGATCTGACGCACACATTGCTGGCGGACGACCGCAGCCCGGACCGCGCTCCGGACCACGCCAAGCGGGGGGCAGTTCGATGAAGTTCGCCGACGAATTCCGCGACCCTGAACTCGCCCGCTCCCTGGTGGTCGAGGTGACGCGACTGGCAGATTCTCTGGCGGCAGGCAAGCCGCGCCCCTTGCAAGTGATGGAGGTGTGCGGTGGTCACACCCACACCATCTTCCGCTACGGCCTGAAAGACCTGCTGCCGCCGAGCCTGGAGTTCGTGCACGGCCCCGGCTGCCCGGTTTGCGTGCTGCCGATGGGCCGCGTCGACGACTGCGTGGCGATTGCCGAGCACCCGCAGGTCATCATGACCACCTTCGGCGACGCGATGCGGGTGCCCGGCTCAAAGAAGAGCCTGCTGCAGGCCAAGGCCGACGGTGCCGATGTGCGCACCGTCTATTCGCCGTTGGACGCGCTGAAGCTCGCGCGGCTGCACCCCGACAAGGAAGTGGTGTTCTTCGGCCTCGGCTTCGAGACCACCATGCCCAGCACCGCGATGACGGTGTTGCAGGCCGAGGCACTGGGGGTGCGCAACTTCTCGCTGTTCTGCAACCACATCACGATCATCCCGACCGTGAAGGCGATCCTGGACTCGCCCGACCTGCAGATCGACGGCTTTCTCGGCCCCGGCCATGTCAGCATGGTGATCGGCACCCGGCCTTACGACTTCATCGCGAAGCAATATGGCCGCCCGCTGGTGGTGGCGGGCTTCGAGCCGCTGGACATCCTGCAGTCCCTGTGGATGGTGCTCAAGCAGATGAGCGAAGGCCGCAGCGAGGTCGAGAACCAGTACAGGCGCGTGGCGCCGGAGGGCGGCAACGCACCGGCCCTGGAAGCGATCACACGCGTCTTCGAGTTGCGCGAATTCTTCGAGTGGCGCGGCCTGGGGTCGATCGACCACTCGGGCGTGCGCATGCGGGCCGCCTACGCGGCGTTCGACGCCGAACGACGCTTCTCGGTGCCCAACCTGAAGATCGCCGATCCCAAGAGTTGCCAGTGCGGTGAAGTGCTCAAGGGCGTGATCAAGCCCAACCAATGCAAGGTATTCGGCACGCTGTGCAAGCCAGAAACACCGATGGGCGCGTTGATGGTGTCCACCGAAGGCGCGTGCGCGGCCTACCACCAGTATTCGCGCATGGCCTTCGTCAAGCGCGACGCGGCGCCGGTGGCCTGAAGGCAACGTCATGGCAACCTTGCGCGACAAGACCATCACGATGGCCCACGGCGGCGGTGGCCGCGCCATGCGCGAACTGATCGATAGACTCATCGTCCCCGCCTTCGACAACCCGCACCTGGCGGCACTGGAAGACCAGGCCTGCGTCGAACTGGCGAGCCTGGCCGGACACGGCGACCGCATCGCCTTCACGACGGACAGCTACGTCGTCGCCCCCTTGTTCTTCGCCGGCGGCGACATCGGCAAGCTGGCGATTTGCGGCACGGTCAATGACCTCGCGATGGCCGGCGCCGTGCCCTTGTACTTATCATGCGGTCTGATCATCGAAGAGGGTTTTCCGACGGCTGATCTGCAGCGTGTGCTGGGCAGCATGGCCGCAGCCGCGCAGGCGGCCGGCGTGCAGGTGGTGACCGGCGACACCAAGGTGGTTAACCGGGGTGCGGCCGACAAACTCTTCATCAACACCGCCGGCATCGGTGTGGTGCCGCGTGGCGTGAACATCTCGGCCGCGCGCGCGCAGCCTGGCGACGTGGTCATCGTCAACGGCACGCTTGGCGACCATGGCGTGGCGATCCTCGTCGCGCGCAATGAACTCGAACTGCAGAGCAGCATTGCCAGCGACTGCCAGCCGCTGCACGGCCTGGTGCGGGCGATGCTCGCGGCCTGCCCCGACATCCACTGCCTGCGCGACGCCACCCGCGGCGGCTTGGCGACGGTGTTGAACGAGTTCGCGCTCAGCTCCAGGGTTGGCATCCGGCTGCAGGAGCGGGCGCTTCCCATCAAGGCCGAAGTGCGGGGCGCCAGCGAGATGCTGGGCCTGGACGTGCTCTACATGGCCAATGAAGGCAAGCTGGTGGCGGTGGTGCCGCGCAGCCACGCCGAGGCCGTGCTGACGGCCATGCGCGCGCACCCGGCGGGGGCGGAAGCCTCCATCGTCGGCGAGGTGCTGGGCGAACCGGCGGGTCATGTGGTGCTGAACACGCTCTTCGGTGGCGAACGCGTGGTCGACATGCTGGTCGGCGAACAGTTGCCGAGGATCTGCTGATGCACGAACTGGGCATCACACGCAGCGTGGTTTCCATCGTCAGCGAGCGCGCGCAGGGCCAGAAGGTATTGCGCGTGACGCTCGAAGTCGGCCGCTTGTCAGGCATGCTGCCCGAGGCGATCCGCTTCTGCTTCGATGTCTGCAGCCGAGGCACGGTGCTTGAAGGCGCCACCCTGCAGATCGTCGAGACCGAGGGCCGTGGTCTTTGCACCGCCTGCGGCGCTGAGCCCTCGATAACAGCGCCGCTGGGCCGCTGCCCCGCGTGCGGCGAACCAACGCTGCGCATGGTGGCGGGCACGGAACTCAAGATCAAGGAAATGGAGACTGAATCATGTGTGTGACCTGCGGTTGCGGAGATGCAGAGACAACGATCACCCGGATGGCCGACGGGAACGAACATGGCCACGATCATCCGCATGCCCACGGGCATGACCATGACCACCCGCACACCCATGATGGCCCGCATGGGCATCGCCACGACCACGGCGATGAAGACGGCCACAGTCATGGCCACACACACACCCATGCTGACGGAACAACACACAGCCATGGTGACGAACCCGCGCACGGCCACGGCCACCCACACCCACACCCACACGTGCATGACCTTCAAGTGCCTGGACGCGACACCCAGACCATCGCCCTGGAAACCGCGATCCTCGGCAAGAACCAGTTGCTGGCCGAGCGCAACCGGGGCTGGCTGGCCGGGCGAGGTGTACTGGCGCTCAACCTGATGAGCAGCCCCGGCGCCGGCAAGACCACGCTGCTGGAGCGCACCATCGTCGACTTGAAGAGTCAGGTGGAGATCAACGTCGTCGAAGGCGACCAGGCCACCGTCAACGATGCCCAGCGCATCCGCGCCACCGGTGCGCAGGCCGTGCAGGTCAACACCGGTACGGGCTGCCACCTCGAAGCCGACATGCTCGACCGCGCGATGAAGTTGCTTGCGCCACCCAGCGGTTCGTTGCTCGTGATCGAAAACGTCGGCAACCTGGTCTGCCCGGCCTTGTTCGACCTCGGAGAGAAGGCGCGCGTGGTGATCTTCTCGGTGACCGAAGGCGAAGATAAACCGCTGAAGTATCCGCACATGTTCAGCGTGGCCAATGTCCTTCTCCTGAGCAAGATCGACTTGCTGCCGCACCTTCGCGTGAACTTGCCGCTGATGATGGAGAACGCAAAGCGGATCAATCCCGACCTCAAAATCTTTCCGGTTTCAGCCTATACCGGTGCGGGCATGTCAGCTTGGTACGACTGGTTGCGAACTGAATTGGCTGACGTCGTAGGTGCTTCGCCTCGCGGTGCCCCTGAAGCTGAGGCCAGCGTCACCTGAGCTGCCGCAAGCGATTCAAGGGCGACTCGGATTGCTGGCAAACGACAGTCTCGAGTGGCTGCTATCGTCAACTTGGATCTGCTCAACAGCGTCGGCAAAGGTCAAGTTCCAAGGTAGACCGGCCGGTCGCGCAGGAAACCGCCACAGGCTCCTATGGGTCGTTGAACTAAACCGCTGACGCGGTGGTGGCCGGCCGCGAGTTCTGCGCGGCAGCAAGTCGTACCTTGGTCCCGGGGACTGTTCCTCGGACCACGGAGACTTTCATGACACCACTGCGCCAACG
>Ga0209724_1000914_pt1 | contig 27736 bp, 17 predicted proteins | sample grotaG_FD_184143 | JGI IMG/M metagenome (GOLD analysis project Ga0209724, IMG submission 184143) | Glacier valley bacterial and archeal communities from Borup Fiord, Nunavut, Canada, to study Microbial Dark Matter (Phase II) -... | ecosystem: Environmental > Aquatic > Freshwater > Ice > Glacier ...
AGAGAGGGTGAAGCGGGCCGTGAACCGAAGGGCGAGTTCCACCTGCCGACTGTAGCCTCCTGGTACCAGGGCGCACCAGCCCTGCTACCCAGCTTGAGCGTACTCACCCCCGCCGCCGATGCCGCAGTGGGCGAGACATTGCGGGCCGAGGGGATCGGCACGATCTATTCGCTGCCGCTGCTCAGTGGGCGGCGCAAGCTCGGCACCCTTGACCTCTATTACAAGGGCGAACATGAGTTCACCCCCGGCGAGCAGGAATTGCTCGAAGCGATAGCCTACCAGACCGCGAATAGTATGGAGTACTCCTCCTACCAGGAGCAGGCGGGCCGCAAGACGGCGGAAGCCCTGCTGCTGCGCGAAGTAAGCCAGATGATCAACCGTAGCCTCGAACTGGGCGATACCCTCGATGCGATCCTGATCTCCGTACGCCGCTTGATGTACTACGATGCTGCCGAGATCAGCCTGATGAACCCCGATGGCAAGGCTCTGACCAGGGTTGTGGCCCACAACCTCAGCGGCCTAACAGCGGACAGTCGGGATGCCCACCGCCTCTACCCACTGGATGGCCCTAGCATTACCGCCCAGATCGTTGCCAGTCGCCACCCCTTGCTCCTGGGTGGTCCCGCCGACGAGGAGTACCTGCTCAAGCTCGGCTACTCCGCCCAGAGCGAACCGCTGCGCTCCTACGTCGGCCTGCCGCTGCTGCTTGGTGATACGGTTGTCGGCGCACTGGAACTGGGTAGCGTGCGCGCTCGTGCTTTTACTGAAGATGACGTGCGTATCCTCGGCAACATTGCCGAGCAAGCCGCCACCGCCATCGAAAACGCTCGCCTGCACGAGAACGAAACCCAGCGTAACCGCGAATTGGGCCTCTTGCAAGAGATTAGCCGCAATATCAACGCCAGCCTAGACCTCAATGAGACGCTCAAGACGGTGCTAACTAGCCTGAGCCGCCTGATCACCTCTTATGCCGGGGAAGTAACCATCTACGACAGCACCCGCAATGTGCTTGTTTCGCACATCACTACTGGCACCACCAGCGAGGATAACCTGAGTGCCGAATACGCACTGGATGCGCCAACTTATTCTGGCTGGTTGGGCCGCAACCTCAAACCGCTGCTGATCCGCAAACCCAGTGAGCGGGCGCAGTACGGGATCGTCTCAACTAGCTCGGTGCGCTCATTCATCGGCGCGCCCATGTTGATCGGCAATCGGCTGGTTGGTACCCTGGAGGTGTCCAGTGAGGTTGACAATACTTATGACGAGAGCGACCTTAACCTGCTGCAAGTGGTGGCTAGCCAGGCCGCCAGCGCGGTTGAGAATGCCCAACTCTACGAGCGAACGGACGAACGCCTGACTCGCCGCTTGAGCGAACTGACCGTCTTGCAGCGCATTGGTGAGGAGATGAACTCTACCTTTGACCTCAACGAAATCTTCCAACTGGTGGCAACCGAGGCTGCCCAGGCAACTGGCGCAATGTTTACGATCATTAGCGAGGTTGACGCAGATAACCAGCTGGTCTTCATCCGCTCCTTCTTCGGCGACCTACCTGTGCCGAAAGGGACATCTGTTGGCATACCTATGAAGGAGGGGCTGATCGGGCGGTCACTGGAGATCAGAGGGCCGGTGCTGGTTGACGATGTGCGGCGAGACCCTGACTATCTGGAGTTCATGCCTGAAGTGCGCTCTGAACTGATCGTGCCAATTAACTACGTGGATGAGGTGGTTGGCTTTATTGACCTTAACAGTAGCGAAGTCAGTGCCTTCGACATTGAACACGTCCATTTTATCGAAGCTCTGGCGAACCAGGCGGCTATCGCCATTGGCAACGCCAAAGTCTACCAGGAGCAGATGCGCCAGAGCGAACTGCTCGGCCTACGCGCTAACCAGCTAAACCAGGTCTTGGAGATCGGCAACTCGATCACCCCCGACCGCGACCTCGACGACCTGATGGATCAGGTCGCCAACGCCATCTCGGACACCATCGGCTTCCGCATGGTGTTGGTTAGCCTGGTTGAGGGTGAGGAGGGTAGCTACTTCATGCGTCGGGTTGCCAGTGCTGGTGTGCCAGTGGTGGTCTTTGAGCAGCAGCGGCGCAGAACAGTGCCGGTAGAGGAGACGCTCCGCAGCTACCAGGAACGATTCCGCATCAGCCGCTCCTACTTCCTGCCCTTTGAGGATCAGGGCGATCTGCTCTCCCCCACATCTAGCACTGTCACCTTGATGGACACCAGCCACTCCTACAAGGCGGGTAGCTGGCAGCCTGAAGACGCACTTTTCGTCCCACTCTACAGCACTACTGGCGACCTGCTCGGCCAGATTTCAGTGGATGACCCCCTCAGCGGCCAGCGGCCCAGCCGCTCGATGGTTGAAGCCCTCGAAGTGTTTGCCAACCAGGCGGCCAACGCAGTTGAGAATGCCCAACTGTTCCGCCGTTACAGCGAACGGATCACCGAACTGAACGCCTTGAGTTCGATTGGCCGCGACCTGGCAGCCCAACTTGATAGTGACGCGATGGCTGAAGCAGTCTACCGCAGCCTGACCCCGATCATGCCGATTGATGCCTTCCATATTGCCTTGCAAGAGGGCGATAAGATGCGGACAGTGCTGGCAGTAGACATGGGTGAGCGAGTCCTCATGCCCCCACTGCCGATTACCGGGACGCTCAGTGAAGCGGTGCTGCACGACGGTGAGGCGGTGGTGATCAACAGCCAAAATGACGAGGTTATAGAATCGACAGTACTGGTCGGCAGCCTGACCCGCCCACGCTCCTGGCTTGGGGTGCCACTGCGGGTAGGCGACAAGACGCTTGGTGTCCTCTCTGTCCAGCAGTATGGCAACTATGCCTACACCAACCGTGATGTACAACTGTTGACCACTATTGCTAATCAGCTAGCCACCGCCCTGGACAATGCTACCCTCTTTGAGCGCAACCGCCAGCGGGTGGGCGACCTCGCCCAACTGAACGAGATCGGCAGCGATCTCTCTGCTGCCCGCGATGAAGCCCGCCTCTACGAACTAGCCCACAGTAGCGCGATCAAGCTGTTCAACGCCGATGCGTTCATGGTCTTGCGCTACGAGCAGGGGAGTGGTACCCTTACCCCCTCCTTCGTCCGCCGCGCCCAGGACGAGAGTGATAGCTCACCCCAGCCACATAGCCTAGAAATGGAGCTGGCGGGGGTTACCCTGCGAACCCGCCGCTCTCTACTGATCGGCAACGTGACCAACCCAGAGGAACTGCCCCTCGGTCTTAGTGGTGAGCAAACACCGGACAGCGACATGATCCCCTGCTCCTGGCTCAGTGTTCCTCTCCTCAGTGGCAACGAGGTACTTGGCATCCTTGTCTTGCAGGCAAGCGCAGCCGACAGCTTCACCACCGAGCAGGTGACGTTGCTCACCCTGTTTGTCAATCAATTTACTACTGCCCTGGAGAATGCCTTCCTCTTTGAGCGCGACCAGCAGCGCATCAGCAACCTGGGCATCCTCAACCAGGTGGCCCAAGAGATCACTGCCAACCTCAATGTGAGCCAAATCCACAGCCTGCTGTACAAGGACACCCAGTTGCTCTTTGGTAACGACTCGCTGTCAGTTGCCTTCTACGAGCAGGGCAGTGACAAGATCGATATGGTCTACGTTCACGAGCGGCTAGGTGATACCATCACCCCACCTTACAAGGCTAGCTTGCATAAGTCGATCAGCGGTCTGGTGATCAAAAGTGGTGAGCCGCTGTTGATCGGCGACGCGGAGGATCCAGAGCAGAATCCAATGTTCGGCATCAACGCACGAGTGGGGCCGAAGGAGAAGCGTACCCGTAGCTGGATGGGCGTTCCCCTGTTCCGTGGCGGGTTGGTGATCGGCATGATCAACGTGCAAGCCTATAAGGTCAACGCTTTTAATCAAGAGCAACTGACCCTACTCAGTACCCTGGCGAACCAGGTAGCGACTGCCTTGCAGAACGCCAGCCTCTTTGAACGCAACGAGCGGCGCATCGCCGAACTGGACTCGCTCAACAACCTTAGCCGCATCTTGACGACCAAGCTGGACGCGAAAGATGTGGCCCAGGCCGTCTATGAGCAACTTAATGGTTCGGTGCCAGTGGACTTCTACGCCCTCTCCCTCTACGATGAGCAGGCCAGCACGATCATGCCCGTGCTGGTGCTAGATGATGGTAAGGAAGTAGACTCCCCGCCTATGCCGTTGAGCAACCGCGTCACTGGCTACGTGATCCGCACCCGCCAATCGCTGATGATTGGTGATGTGGAGAACGATGTGCTGCCGCCCAACCTCGAAGTGGTGCATCTTGGGGGTGAGAAGGCTAGCCGTGCCTGGATCGGTGTGCCACTACTGATCGGTGAGCGGGTGCTGGGTACCCTGAGCGTGCAATCCTACCAACCAAACGTCTACAGCCAGAGTGACCTTAACTTCGTCAACACCGTTGCTAGCCAGACCGCTATTGCTCTTGAGAACGTTAGCCTCTTTGCCCAATCGCAGCTGCGGATCGACGAACTGGACTCGCTCAACGAACTAAGCCGGATGCTGGCCGCTAGTATGCACATTGATGCGGTAGCTGTCCTGGTCTACGAACACATGAAGCGGTTTATGGACTTTGACATCTTCATGATGGGTTTGTTTGATGATGCGCGCAATGAGATTAGCTGGCCCTTCGCCCTGGAACAGGGTGAGCGCATGGAAGCCCCTTCGATTGCTCTCGGCGAAGGGATCAGTTCGTGGGTGATCGAGAACGAACGGCCACTGGTAATCGGCGATCTTGAGAATGCCAATGGCCTGGCCGCCACCCTGATCCCCATTCAATATGGTAGCCCCCAGGCCACCCGCTCGTGGGCAGGGGTGCCGATGATGGTCGGGCGGCGAGTGATCGGCATCCTCAGCCTGCAAAGCTACAAGCCCAACCAATATGACGAAGGCAACATCCGCCCGCTGCTCAGTGTAGCAAACCAGGCGGCTATCGCCATCGAGAACGCTCGCTTGTTCAACCAGCGCGAACGCAAAATCGCTGAACTTGCAACCATCAACCAGATGGCTCAGGAGATCAGTTCTTCGCTGCAAATTGACGAACTGTTGCAGGTGATCTACAACCAGGTGACGCAGGTGATCAGCACCCGCAACTTCTTCATTGCCCTCTATGAGGAGAAGCGGCAGGAGATTCAGTTCCGCTTCATGCGTGAGCATGGGCGGCCCGTTCCCCGCGCCCCACGCAGGCTCGGCCCTGGCTTTGTCTCCCAGATCATCGAGACCCGCCAACCGCTGCTGATTAACTACGATACTGCCCGCTACGCTGCCGAGCATGGCTGGGATCACATCGGTGACGCAGCCAAGAGTTGGCTGGGCGTGCCGATGGTGCTGGGCGACCGCGTGTTGGGCGTGATCGCGGTGCAGAGCTACGAGGTAGAGAACATCTACACTGACGACGACCAGGCACTGCTCAGTACAGTTGGTAGCCAGGCAGCTATTGCTATCCAGAATGCTCACCTGTTTGACGAGGCTAGCCGCCGGATCATGATGCTGAACGCCCTCAACGAGATCGGGCGCGTCCTCGGCGCAGTGCTGGACGAGGAGGCGGTGTTCCAAAAGATTTACGAACACGTGAGCCGCTTCTTCGACCTTTCTTCCTTCTATATCGCCCTCTACAAGCGCGAGGAAGGGGTGATCGTCTACCCCTTCATGGTCGAAGACGAAGTGCGGATTGAGAGTGAGGGGCAGACTACGGTGCTAGGCGAAGGGCTGGCGAGCTATGTGATCGCCAACCGCCGCCCTCTGTTGATTGACGACCTTGTTTCGATGAATGACCAGTATGAGAGCTATCATGCCGCCCGCACTGGTACGCACGACGAACGCTCCTGGATGGGGGTGCCAATGTTCCTCGGTGGCGAGGTGATCGGCTTGATTTCTGTGCAGAGCCGCAACATTGGGGCTTACAACCAGGAGGACTTGCAAGCTCTCGGCACCCTGGCCGGACAGGCAGCGGTGGCAATCCGCAACGCCAGCCTGTTTGACGAAATCCGCAAACTCAACTCCACCCTCGAAAGCACAGTAGCCGAACGCACCGAAGCCCTGGCCCGCTCCAACTCGCAACTCACTCAGGAGAAGGATCGCCTGAGCCACCTCTACAATATCAGCCACCAACTCAGCACCAATCTAGACCTGGAAGACATCCTCAATCGCGGGTTGCGGCTGGTTTCTGACGCGGTGGGGGCTACGCGTGGGTCGATCATGGTGGTCGACCCAGCCAACAACTATCTCGTCTATCGCGCTTCGCTCGGCGGGCGGCGAGTGCCAGCGGGCGGCAAGCAAACCCCCTGGAAGATAGGTGAGGGTCTCTCTGGCTGGGCAGTACAGAGCCGCACCAACGTGCTGCTGTCCGATGTGCGTGACGATGCGCGCTGGGACAGGCTGACTGGTTGGGGCGACGATGTACGCAGCTTCATGGCCGTACCGCTGGTCACTGGTTCAGATGTCTATGGCGTGATCAACCTTAGCCACCAGGATGTGGCTTACTTCAGTGAGGATCAACTGCGCCTGGTTAGCACGGTAGCCACCGAGATGGCGATTGCCATGCACAATGCCGAACTCTACAACCTGATCAGCGAACAGGCCGACCAATTGGCGGGTAACCTGCTGGTGCAAGAGCAGGAGACCTCCAAGACGCGGGCGATCCTGGAGAGTATCGTGGATGGTGTGCTAGTGTTCGACCGTAACAACACGATCAGCCTGGTCAACCCTGCCGCCGAGCAAATACTTGGCGTGCCAGCTAGTCAGTTGGTTGGCAAGCAAGTCCCCGACGACCTGCGTGAGATCACCAACGCCAGCCCCGAACTGCTAGACTTGGTGACGAGCGTGATTCGGTCGGCGGGCGAAGGAACTGGCGGCCAAACCAACCTCAGCCGCCGCCGCTTCAACCTCAGCGAACGGATCGTCAACGTAAACATCTCTCCAGTCACCGCCAGCAGCAGTGACACGATGGGTATCGTAGCCGTCTTGCGCGACATAACCCGTGAGGCAGAGGTGGAGATGGAGAAGTCGCACTTCGTCTCTACGGTTTCGCACGAACTCCGCACCCCGATGACCGTAATCAAGGGTAACACAGACCTGCTGCTGATGGGTGCCGCTGGAGTTCTCAGCCCCATGCAGCAGAACATCATGCTGGCGGTCAAGCGCAATGCCGAGCGGATGAAGACGCTGACCGATGACTTGCTGATGGTCAGCCGCATCGAGACGGGCAAGATCGCCCAGTCTATTGACACCAAGTATTACGAGGCAGCCGAGATCGTGGAGTCCACTGCCAGCAACCTGCGTGGACTGGCTGAGGCTAAGGGCCAGAACCTCAGTGTGGATGTGCAGCCCAACCTGCCAGAAGTCAAGGTTGACCGCGCCCGCATCGAGCAGGTGCTGACCAACCTGCTCACCAATGCCGTCAAGTATACACCGAACAACGGCCAAATCCGCGTGCGCTGCCTCCTTGGTAGTAATGGTCGCTCGGTGCAAGTGGACGTGCAGGACAACGGCATTGGCATCTCGGAGAAGGACCAAGAGAAGCTGTTCACCTCATTCTTCCGCACCGACAACCAACAAGCCCGCATCCAAGAGGGTACCGGCCTGGGGCTGGTGATCGCCAAGAACCTGGTCGAGATTCAGGGTGGACAGATGTGGTTGGATAGCACCCTGGGTGCAGGGACGACCTTCCACTTCACTATGCCTGCCTTCGTCGAGACGCTGCCTAACAGCCAAATCGAGCCTCCGTTTGAAGTCGCAGCACGGCAGGGTAACAAGAAGGCTCGCATCCTGGTGGTGGACGACGACCCAAGCGTGACCGACCGCCTGGCCGCTGCCCTGGAAGGCGCAGGCTACGAAGTGTTCAAAGCATATAGCGGGCGTGGGGCCATCGAGATTGCCGCCCAGGAGTTGCCCGATCTGATCACGATGGACATCATCATGCCGCAGATGGACGGCTTCGAGACGATGCGCGCCCTCAGCGAAGACCCCAACTCGGCTGGTATCCCAGTGGTGATCGTCAGCCTGGTGAGCGAACATGAGGAAGGATTCGCCCTCGGCGCAGTGGACTTCCTGCCCAAGCCTGTTGATCAGGCCACCCTGCTCCGTAGCATCGAGCGGGTTCTTATCCATCCCAGTGCCGACAATCCTGGCCGCGTGCTGATCATTGATGACGAGCGTGACGTAGTAGAGGGTCTTGAAGTAGCTCTGCGGAGCTACGGCTTCGATGTTACGGTTGCCTTCAGTGGTGAGGACGGCCTACGTCGGGTTGCCCAGCGGCGGCCCGATGTGATTTTGCTGGATGTGCGGATGCCAGGCGTGGGCGGCACCCAGGTTTTGGAGACGCTTAAGCACGACGAAAGCACCCGTAACATCCCGGTGATAATGCTTACCGCCAGCGTGCCGCTCGCCGATGCCCGCGTGCATATGCTCAAGCTGGGGGCCGAGGAACTGCTGACTAAACCATTCTCCGTCGGCCAGATCGTAGACCAGATCAAGAAGGTGCTGCCGCTTACCGCGACGGCTGCCCCAGATGCGACGAGAGAGGTAAGTAAGTAGTGGAAGAATCATACGTGCTTGGCAACTCCGTTCTGGATCGCCAGCGGCTAGAAACGCAGACGCGGCTGTTCAGCAACTACATCCGTGCCAACGCAAAGCGGCTAGTTGGGGATGAGGTGCATAGCATCCTCGATCTCGGCTGCGGCGAAGGTCAGTTGGGGCAGGTGCTGCGCGAGGTCTACCCTGCTGCGCAATTGGTGGGGATAGACAAGGATGCAGCGGCAATTGGGCTGGCGCGGGAACACGCTGCTAGCCTGCACTTGCAAAATACAGACTTCATCGCTGCTGATGTGGAACAGGAGCTACCCGCTGGCCCCTTCGATTTGGCCTACGCCTCTACGATCATGATGCACACCCACCAGTTGGCGAAGGTGGTGGAGCTAGCCCAGGCAGCCCTACAACCAGGTGGCTACCTTTGGGTGAAGGAGGTTTACCCGAAGGTTAGTGAGCCAACCAGCAGTGCCGAGTACAAGGAGTTGAACACGATTCATCCTGGCGGCCCTGGCCTTCGGTGGCTATTACAATGCCAGAGGCCTGTTGCAGAAGATGGAGGGCTTGAGCAAAGCCCAACTTAGTGCTAAGATGGTGCGGATTATCAACGCCGCCAACCGGGCCGAGATCGGTACCCAGCCCTGGAGCAACCTGGTTGCTCGCCGAGCGCAAAAAGTGGTTTGAGAGTCGCACCTGAACCTTGGAGGTAGCCGTCCTAAATGGCAAAGATATTGGTAGTGGAAGATGAGCCGGATATTCGGATGCTGACCAGCTTCAGCCTGCGCTATGGTGGCTTTGAAGTGGTAGAGGCTGAGAACGGGCAGCAGGCAGTGGAGATGGCTCCCCAGGAGCTACCCGACCTGATCCTGATGGATGTGCGAATGCCAGTAATGGACGGCCTGACCGCCTGCCGCCAGATTAAGGCGATAGCTGCCTTCGCCCACATCCCAGTCGTCTTTCTCTCTGCCCTCGGTCAGGAGTCCGAGATCGCCGAGGGTAAGGAGGCGGGCGCAGTAGCCTACATCCTCAAGCCCTATGTGCCAGAGGAGTTGATCAACCGGGTGCGTAGCTTGATCGCCGAACAAAGCGGCTAGCTGGCTAGCAAGCGGGCGTGCAGCAGTGCGTTCGTGGACAGGGTGTGAACTACACCCCTTCCCCACAAGGGGCGGGGTCGGGGGCGAGGAGTCCAGTTGAGCGCAATCGTCATTGACAATGGGTTGGTACATTACGAGGTGATCGGGCGGGGCAAGCCAGTCATCTTCCTCCATGGCTGGATGGGTTCCTGGCGGTACTGGATGAGTACCATGGAGTCGATCTCGCGGGGCTACCGCTGCTACGCCCTTGATTTCTGGGGCTTCGGCGACAGTGATAAGAACCACCACGACTGTACCCTGACTGATTACCTCGAACTGGTAGACAAGTTCATGGATCGCATGGGCCTGATCGACGCGCCGGTAGTCGGCCATTCAATGGGTGGCACCATCGCTATGCGCCTCAGCCTCGAATACCCCCATCGCGTCAGCCGCCTCGTCACCGTCGGCAGTCCTGTGGTGGGGAAGTCGGTTACGCCCCTGTTCAAGATGGCTGCCAACCGCACCCTCAACCGTCTGGTGCGCTCCAACTCGGTTGCCACCCTCAACAAGCCGCTGCTGCAACGCTGGATCGCCACCAACTGGCAGGTCTGGTACAACGAAATCCTGGAGGATATGGCGAAGGTGACACCAGAAGCCAGCCGCCAGAGCATGGAGTCACTGGTCAGCACTGACCTGCGCGAGGAGCTACGCAACATCAAGGTGCCAGTGCTGGCGACGCACGGTGGTGATGATGAGGTGGTCAACCCCGACCAGATTCAGTTCTTCCAGAATGGCAAGGGGCCACGCCACGTGCGGACGCATATCTTTCCTAAGTCGCGCCACTTCCCCATGCTGGACTCGCCCGCCGACTTCAACCGCCTTTTGCTCGACGCATTGAACGAATGACGTTCGGTGCTGCTTGCCCGTTGTCATGATCGCGCAAAACAGGAGGAAGCGATGATCATCCCTGAGACGCACTCTGACCTGCTCGCGCTGCCGCTGCTGGCCCACGTCGCTACGCTCGGCCCACAGGGGGAGCCGCAAGTCAACCCGGTCTGGTTCGCCTGGGACGGCCAGTACATCAAGCTCACGCTGACGCGTCACCGCCAGAAGTATCGCAACCTTGAGCGCGATCCCCATATCGCCCTCTCCATTGTTGACCCAGAGAACCAGTTCCGCTATCTGGAACTGCGTGGGGTTGTTGAGCAGGTAGAGGATGACCACGACCTGGCCTTCATCAACGGCCTAGCCCAGCGGTACATTGGCCGCGACTATCCCTGGCACCGCCCAGATGAGCAGCGGATCATCCTCTACATCCGCCCACTGCACAGCAGCATGATGAACGCTGGCCGTCGCACCAGCGGCAAGTAGTCAGCACGCATCCGCCGCCAGCCCCCTGTCACAATCGCCTGCGCCTCGGCCTGCTACTGACGATCCTGCTGGTGGGCGTTGGTGGGCTGCAACTACTAGCCGCCCGCCTTGAGCAGCAGCAGGGGCAAGCAGCGCAGATTGCCCTTGCCCATCAACGGCAGGCTGTCCGCTATGCTGCTAGCCGCGACTACCAGGCCGCTGCGGAGGAGTACGCCGCCGCCCTACAAGCTAACCCCACTGCCGCCGCTCAACTGCACTTCGACTTGGCCGAAACCCAGCAACAAGCGGGTGAGCTGAGGTCCGCGATCCACGAGTATGCCGCCGTGCTAGCCAGCGAACTGGATGACGACCCTCAGCAGCTACGGGCCGCCGCCGCCCTGCAACTTGGCAGGCTATACCTGCGTAACGGAGAGCTAGCCCACTCTTTGGACAGCTATGCCCATGCGCTGGCGATCCAGCCAGACAACGCGGAGTTTTATGAGGAGCGTGGCGACGCATACCTGCGGCTGGGCCAGCACGAAGCAGCGTTGGCCGACTACCTGGCGGCCCGCAACCTCTACGGCGTGCGCTTGCAGAGCGGCGGCACAGTCTACCTGACCGACAGGATAGAGGATCGCTTGCTGCGTAAGCTGCACGTGTTGGGGGCATGGTTAGCGAACGGTAGGTGTGATGAGGAGCGAGGGCTGCTGCGGCTGCCCACTACCCCTCCGTTGAAAGCTGGTGCTGTTTTGTTATCTAGGCTATTGCTGCCTGCGCTTCCTTCGCAAAGACCAGCTTGCCATCCTGGGCATCCACCTGGATCGTGTCGCCCTCGTGGTAGCCACCTTGCAGGGTGGTGAGGGCTAGCGGATCGAGTAGCCGCCGTTGGATCGTGCGCTTAAGCGGGCGTGCGCCGTAATTGGGGTCGAAGCCTTCGTTTGCCAGCAGTTGCCGCGCCGCCGCTGTTACCTCCAGCCCCAGCTTGCGTTCGGCTAGCCGCTTGCGGACACTCGCTAGCTGGATGTCCACGATCTGGCTCAGTTCGGCGAGTGTCAGTTGGTTGAAGATTACAACCTCGTCGATGCGGTTGAGGAACTCTGGGCGAAACTGGTCGCGTAGTGCCTCGGTGATCTCCTCGCGCATCTCCTCCACCGCCTGGCCGCCGCTAATGTACTGGCTGCCAACGTTAGAGGTCATGATCACCACGGTGTTCTTGAAGTCTACTGTGCGCCCCTGCGAGTCGGTCAGTCGCCCGTCATCCAATACTTGCAGCAGGATATTGAACACGTCTGGGTGCGCCTTCTCAATCTCGTCTAGCAGCAGGACGCTGTAGGGGCGACGGCGCACCGCCTCCGTCAACTGGCCGCCTTCCTCGTAGCCGACATAGCCGGGCGGCGCACCAGTCAGGCGCGACACCGCGAACTTCTCCATGTACTCGCTCATGTCGATCCGTACCATCGCGTTCTGGTCATCGAACATGAACTCCGCAAGCGCGCGGGCTAGCTCTGTCTTGCCTACCCCCGTTGGGCCGAGGAATAGGAAGCTACCCAGTGGGCGGTTAGGGTCTTGTAGGCCAGCACGGGCGCGGCGGATTGCATTGGCGACCGCGCTGATCGCCTCCTCCTGCCCGATCACTCGTAGGTGCAGCCGCTCCTCCATCCGCAGCAGCTTGGCGACCTCACCCTCCATCATGCGGCTGACTGGCACACCCGTCCACTTGGCGACGATCTCGCTGATGTCCTCCTCGGTTACTTCCTCCTTCAACAAGCGGTTGCCCCCGCCGCTCACGATGGCGGTCTCAGCCCCCTGCAACTGGCGGTTGAGGTCGGGTAGCTGGCCGTATTGGATGCGGGCAGCCCGCTCAAGGTCATAGGCGCGGGTAGCCTGCTCAAGCTCCAGGGTGGCCGCCTCAATCTGCTCCTTCAGTTCGCTAACCTTGCCCAGTGCCTCTTTCTCGCCTAGCCAGCGGGCGCGCAGTTCGGCGGCCTGCTCCTTGAGGTTCGCCACTTCCTTCTCGATGCGCCCCAGCCGCTCCTGACTGGCGGTGTCGCGCTCCTTCTTCAGAGCCTCACGCTCAATCTCCAACTGATTGATGCGGCGATCTAGTTCGTCAATCTCGGTCGGTTTGCTGTCAATCTCGATCCGCATCTTGCTGGCCGCCTCGTCGATCAGGTCTATTGCCTTGTCGGGTAGGAAGCGGTCGGTGATGTAGCGGTTGCTGAGGACGGCAGCCGCCACCAGTGCGGAGTCGGTGATCCGCACCCGATGATGCACCTCATAGCGTTCGCGCAAACCGCGCAGGATGCTGATCGTGTCCTCCACCGTTGGCTCATTGACCATCACTGGCTGGAAGCGGCGTTCCAGGGCAGCATCCTTCTCAATGTGCTTGCGGTACTCGTCCAGGGTGGTCGCACCCACGGTGTGCAATTCTCCCCGCGCCAGCATCGGCTTGAGCATCTGGCTGGCATCCATCGCACCTTCAGCGGCCCCCGCCCCGACGACGGTGTGTAGCTCGTCAATAAAGAGGATGATCTGCCCAGCAGAGTCGGCTACCTCTTTGAGGACAGCCTTCAGCCGCTCCTCAAACTCGCCACGATATTTCGCCCCTGCCACCAGTGCGCCGAGGTCCAGCGAAACCAGGCGGTGGCCCTTCAGCCCCTCTGGTACGTCGCCAGAGACAATGCGGCGGGCGAGGCCCTCTACGATAGCCGTCTTGCCCACCCCAGGCTCGCCGATCAGCACGGGATTGTTCTTGGTGCGGCGGCTGAGTACCTGGATCACCCGCCGAATCTCCTCGTCGCGGCCAATCACCGGGTCGAGCTTGCCAGCGGTGGCGCGGGCAGTCAGGTCTACGCCGTAACGTTCGAGAGCCTGGTACTTGGCCTCCGGGTTCTGGTCGGTGATGCGCTGGCTGCCACGGATCACCGGCAAGACCTGCGTAACCGCCTCGGCTGTTACCCCCAGCGAACGCAGCACCTCTGCCGCTGGGCTAGCGTCGCGCCCGCTGGTTGGCTGCACTGTGATGCCTAGTAGCAGATGCTCCGTGCTGACGTACTCATCCTTGAGCTTGTCAGCCTCACCCTGCGCTGCCGCCAGCACCTTGCTCAACTCTGGCGAGGCATACATCTGGCTACCGCCGCCGTAAACCTTCGCCTGCTTAGTCAGGTCGGCGTTCAGCCTGCCGATCACTACGCCTGGCTCTACGTTCAGCTTCGCCAAAATCTGGGGTACCAGACCCTCCTCCTGCTCAGCAAGCGCGAGTAGCAGGTGGTCGGGTGAAACCTGCGAGTGCTGGTTGCGCTGGGCGATCTCCTGGGCGGTCGAGATCGCGGCCTGCGCCTTCTCCGTATACTTGTTCATGTTGATGCTCATTACACAAACCTCCTGCACAACCTTTATCTGCCACAAGTATAGCACAGGTGAGGTTGGAGCGGAGTAAGAGGCCAGTTAGAGCATGGTTAGACTTGAGCCTTGCGCTATCAAGGTTGCTGCCCCGCCCGCTGTGCATTTTTGCTGCTCACAATCGCCCCAGCCTGCAGAGTTCTGCTACGTGCCTGTGGGAGAGGCTGTGCCTACGCTGCCCTGCGCTGAGCGTGGTAGAGGGTGGCCGCCATCAGGTGCTTGCAGTAGCGGTTGCCGCGCTGGTGGTCGGGACAGGTGCAGTTCTGGCGGTCGAGGTCTACGCAGTAGTGCTGCCGACCAGTCACTACGTAGAGGCCCGGCAGCACCGTTGCTGTCACCTTGCCCGCAGCCACCAGGGCAGCAGCCCGCTCTGCCTTGACCCGTACCATATTATTTATCCACTCCATCGTGCTTGCCATTGGTTTTCCCCTTACCCCTCTATCTTGATCTGCGTCCAATTTAGAACAATTGTACCACATTTAGGGCCAAGAAGCAACTACTGGGCAGGGTTTTACGGCTCGCAGTTGGCGAACTGGTACTGAGCTAGCAGCGTGTAGCAGACTGCCAGCAGATGAGAACAACAGGGCTAACTTCTTCTATAGCAGGAGCTAGCCATCCATCTGCCTGCTAGCTACTTGTTCTTCTGTCGCTCCGGGGTAGAGAGACCCTGATCTATGAGGGTTTGCCAATCGTGGCGGCGGCTGAGACGGGCAGCACGCTCCTGCTCTTGCTTAATGGTGCGCCAACCAATCAAGGCGAGTAGGGCGTAGGGCCAGCTACCGTAGCGAGCGAGGTCAACCACACGCTCGATCAGCAGACGCACGAGAGTGAGGGGGTTGAGGATTGCCAGTGGTCGGTTGGCGGTCAATCCACCACGATTGATGTTCGCCTCCTGCTGCTTGATCTTGTGCTGCTTCTTACCCTTCTGTTCAGCTTGCAGCCGAATCTTATCGCGTTGCTGCTGTTCCTTACGTACTTCCTGGTCGATCTTGCCGGGCATCAGCGTTTACCTCCAGATCGGGATTGCGAACGAAACCGAGCGGTCGCAGCCGCTCTGCTATTGGTGGATGGGTGTAAAAGAGGAGCTTGACCCAGCGGGGTGGCTCCAACTCGCTAAGGCTCTGGCCCGCCAGCTTGAGCAAGGCGTGGCCGAGAGCTATCGGCTTACCTACCAGTTGCACAGAATAACGGTCGCATGCACTCTCTGCCGCCCGCGAATAGCATTGAGCAGGGGTAGAGTAAGGATAGCGAGGGCAGCCAGCAACAATGCTATCAGCGGCAAAGCGGCAAGGTCAGTCAAACCCGCATAGCCGAAGGTCGGCACGGCCCAACGCAGCAATACGTCTGCAAGATAGAGGCCAACAAAGATCAGCCCGCTCTGCAATGCAAGGCCAATCAAGATGTGGTTGTAGACCTGGTGGCCCAGTTCGTGGCCCATCACTGCCTCGATTTCGTCCGCCGAGTAATGAGCGAGCATAGTATCGCTGACGATGATCCGCCTGGTCGGGCCGAGGCCAGTCAGCCCAGCGTTGGCCGCCTGCGTCTTGCTGCTAAACTCCACCTCATAGACAGCGCGTACTGGCTTGCCCGCCCGTTCGCTCAGGGCCAGCAGGCGCACGAGCAATGGGCCGGTTAGGGGCTTGAACTTGTAAAAGAGGGGGAGCAGGAAAACCGGGAAGATCAGGGTGAAGAAGACCATGCAGGCAGTTGCGCCAAGAGCGGTCAGCAGCCACCACCAGCCACCCGCAATGTGTAGCATCAACTGTGCGCCCTCCACCGCGATCACCAGAACGACCAGGGTGAGTAGGGTCGCTTTTGCATAGTCAGCCCACCAGCCAGCGGGCGGCTGGTGCGACTGCCCGAACTGGCGTGGCAAGCGGTAGCCAGCCCAGTAGTCCAGTGGCAGGCTGATCACCGCATAGAGTGGAAAGAGGATGCTGATGTAGAGCGCAGTTGCCAGCGGCCACCAGCCCAGCGCAGCGACGAACCCAGCCAGCCAGCGGGCGGGGCCGAATAGGAGAGTGACGACGAAGGCAAGGGCAAGTAGCTGCCCTGCGAGTCCCCCCCTGCGGCGTAGGCTGGCGTAGCGGTGTGCCTGCTGCTGCTGGGCGTAGGGGTCAGCGATTGTTGCCGGGGCTACGTTGTCCATCGGCTGTTCCATGTTGGCAAGATTATCACCTGCAACGGCTGCTGTCAAGCGTAGTCAGGACTGACTTTTTCATGCACTTTACATACCATTGCACCCGGCTTTTGTGGTATAATCAGCCTATAGCGGCGTACTATAACCCGCTGCCATTGGCCTGTGCCAGCCACCGGAGAGTGATAAGAGCGGCCCTGGCCCATTACTTTAAGCGCAGAACATAAGGCTAGCTAAAAACAGAATTGGTTATCCACTAGGAGCGAAGGAGGAGAGAACGATGGCTGACGCAGCACTCCAACTACTGGAGCGTGGCCGCCGCATCCGGCTGTTGAGCATGGTCAAGGCGGAAGGCTATGCCCCCCACCCCCAGCAGGACGTGGCGGGCCTCGACGTACACACGGGTGATGCGGACTGGTTCCTGGCGAACATCTCCTGCCAGGCTGCCTGCCCCGCCTACACCGATGTGGCCCGCTATATTGCTCACATCGCCACCGAGAACTACGACGCAAGCTACAGGATTAACCTCGAAGACAACGTGTTCCCTGCCATGCTGGGCCGCATCTGCGCCCGTCCCTGCGAACCGGCCTGTCGGCGTGGTCGGGTGGACAAGCCGATTGCGATCTGCTGGCTCAAGCGCGTTGGTAGTGATTACCGCACCAACAAGAACCTGCCCAATGCCCCTGAGCGTACCAAGCCGCAGAAGGTGGCCGTGATCGGCTCTGGCCCAACCGGGCTGGCTGCTGCCCGCGACCTCGCCCGCATGGGCTACGGCGTGGTTGTCTATGAGGCTCTGCCGATCCCTGGGGGGATGTTCACCTGTGGTATCCCCGCCTGGCGGCTGCCCCGCGACGTAACCAAGTACGAAATCGACGACTTCTTCGCTGCCCTCGGTGTCGAGATCAAGCTTGGCGTGGCAGTGGGCAAGGATGTTACAGTGCAGCAGTTGATGCAGGAATACAGCGCAGTGCTATTGGCTGCTGGCACGCAGGTGCCACAGGAGATGCAAATCCCTGGCGAAGACAAGAACCTCAACGGCTTCTACTACGGCCTACCGTTCATGGAGAAGATTAACCTGGGTGAGGAGGTGGAGATTGGCCGCAAGGTAGTAGTGATCGGCGGCGGCTTTACCGCGATGGATTGCTCGCGCAGCAGCCTGCGCCTGGGTGCAGAGAAGGTCTACGTGATCTATCGGCGCAGCCAGAACGAGATGTCCGTCTACGAAGAAGAAGCGGCAGAGGCGGCCCATGAGGGGGTCGAATACCTATTCCTCGTTACTCAGACTGAGATCATCTATGACGAGGCGGGCAACATCAGCGGCCTCAAGTGCATCCGTAATCGGCTTGGTGAGCCAGACGCGAGTGGCCGCCGCGCCCCGGTGCCAATCCCTGGCAGCGAGTTTGTGCTAGATGTAGACACTGTGATCGCTGCCACCGGCCAGAACGCCGACCCCAACATCCCCGGTAAGGAACTAGGCGTAGTCCTCAACCGCAGCAAGGTGAAGATCGACCACAACACCTATATGAGCAGTGTTCCTGGCCTGTTTGCTGCTGGCGACTACACCGAGGGCGCACGCAACGTAATTAGTTGCGTAGCCGACGGCCACAAGGCGGCGATCAGCATTGACCAGTGGTTGCAGAACGTACAGCCAGAGCCGGTCGTGCTACGCTCGCGTTTCAGCCTCGCACCGCAATTTGAGAACGTCAGCGACTACCACCAGCGCGTTTCGCAGCTCATTGCGGTCAGCGAGAAGCAGCGGGTAGGCCGTCCCCGCACCCTGGGCGACGCGCTCAATCGGGTCAGCGCAATGGATGCCTTCGCCAATTCGACGGCGGAGAAGCACTACGAGCCGGTTAGCATCTGGAGCCGCACCACTACCGAACGTCGCCTGGAAGTGGGTGACGACTACGATGTGACCGAGCGGCAGGAGATGCCCCAGCTTGACGTGCCGCAGCGTGGCAGCCTGACCCGCGAAGTGGAGCTTGGCTTCACCCGCGATGAGGCTTTCCAGGAGGCGAAGCGGTGCCTGCAATGCCAACTCAACATCTTCCTGGACGGCAATATGTGCATCCTCTGCAACGCCTGCATTGACATCTGCCCGCCCCGCGTGCTGCTGATGGTGCCATTTGACAGCCTCGACACGGTAAATGGCGACCCCGATCATGGCCTGCTAACCACCTCGCTGGGCTGGCGTGACGGCGCAGCGATGTTGATCGACGAGTCGCTATGCATCCGCTGTGGCCTCTGCATCGAAGTCTGCCCGGTGAACTGCATTACCATGCAGCACTTTGAGCCAGAAGTGGTGCTGATCAACCAACTGAGTGCCGCCGAGCAAGCCCAGCCTTCGGTCGCCAACCTGATCGCGGGCAACCGCGTGCTGGCGGTCGGCTAAGGGCTGGTAGCTAGAGACACGTAGCGGGGGCGCATCCACTGTGGATGCGCCCCCTTTTTGCCGCTGATCAACTACTCCACTATAGCAGCTTGCCGTCGTCGTGGGCGAGGACGAGCGGACGCAGCAGCTTGATTGGCGGGCTACCGAAGGAGAGGAAGCGGTCATGGAAGCCTTTGCGGTCGTAGCTGTCCCCTTGCTCCTGCTGGTAATCAGCCCGCAGCTTGAGGATCATCAGCTTGCCGAGGTTGTAGGCGAAGTAGCCGGGGTCGAAGGTGCCGCGCACTGCCTCGGCTCGCCCGGTCGCCTCCTCCATGTAAGCATCTGCCACAAACCTGCTGGTTGCCTCGTCCACCGAGAGGCCGTTGACGTGCATATTGATTGCGTTGACATAGCGCACGTTACGCACCAGGGCTTCCAGCAGTTGGGCGATCTCCAGCTTCACCCCGAACTCTGCCTTGCCGTAGCCAGCCTCGGCGATCATCATCTGTTCGCAATAGTGCGCCCAGCCCTCGACGTAGGTGGTGGCACGGAAGACCTTGCTAGCCCGGCTAGGGGCGTTCTTCATGTGTAGGAAGTTGACGTAGTGGCCGGGATAGGTTTCGTGTACCGAGATGTCGTCCAGGGTGTAGCGGTCAAACTTGGTCAGCCACTCATCTTGCTTCTCTGGCGGCCAGGAGGGATCGGGCAGGGTGAGATAGTAGAAGGCCTGGTCGGCGACCTGCTCGAAGGGGCCAGGCGACGACATAAAGGCAAAGGCCCAGCGCATGTAGGGAGGGGTTTCCTCGACCAGGGCGCGCACCTCGCTCGGCACGCTGACGATCTGCTCGTCTAGCAGGAACTGGCGGATGCGCTCCAGGCTGGCACGGGTTTCCTCGATCAGCCGCTCGCTGCTGGTATGCTCGCGGCCCATCTCGGCCACCACTGTGCGCAGGTCGTGGCCCGCGAAGTGTAGGCTAGCAAGCTCAAGCAGGCGCGCCTTGTTGCGGGCCAGGTCGGCTTCGCCAATCGCCAGCACCTCGTCCAGTGGCAGGTCTACCATCTCATAGGCCCATAGCAGCTTCTGGTAGCGGTCGCGGCCAATGGCAAAGTCGTCGCTGACGTTCTTCTCCATACGGTGCAAGAAGGTAAGGAAGTCCTTGAGGGCCATCACTGCGTTGTCACGGGCAAGATCAAACTGCTTCATCAACTCCTTGTCGTTGACAGCCATCACCTGTTCGGTCAGCTCGCCTTGCAGGTAATGCACCTGCCCGCCGAACATACCAAGAGCAGTAGTCAGCACTGGGCGGCTGAGGGCTGGCTTGAGGTTGGCGCGAGCAGCATCCAGCACGCCAGGGATCGCCTTCAGATGCTGCACCAGTCCAGCTACCCGCTCTGGCAAGGGCGCATAGTTGCGCTTGACGTAGTTGCTCACCCCAATCTGCCAGTTGTAGATCATCGGCATGGTTGCGGCTGCGTCCATGTCGGCCATCTGGAAAATCTGCTGACCCGCACTGAACTTTACCAAACCGAGGTCGTAGCGACCCAGCCGGTCTAGCTGGTTCTCATCCACCGCAGCGGCTCGCTGCAAGAACTCGTGTAGGTAGGCCAGCCGCCGCTCTATCCCCTCGCGGCTAAGGTCTGCCACCTGCCCATCATACTGGTGCAGGCCAGACGCTGCTGCGCTGACTGGGTTGGCAGCGAAGAACTCGGTGGTGAACTCCTCGACCAACGCCGCGCACTTGTCGGCTTCGCTCATGGTTGCCCTCCATTAGACAAGGATATAAGTTGCCATCCGCATTTTAGCACAAACTAGCCTGCAACACCAGCGGCCAATGCTGTATAATAACAAGGGTTCAAGTCACCTAGCTACTTATGACCTGCCTGGGGCAGCAATGGAGGATTATTGATAAACACCACGAACGCCCAGTCTGGGAATGCTGCTATCCAGCGACTTTTTTGGATTGGATTCGGCTGCTTCATCGCCTTCATAGTGGTCTATCGGGTACTCCACCCGGTTCCTGAGGGACTTAATCCCCACTATGTCTATCTGGCCGACTCGTTCCTCCATGGCCGCCTGGACATAAATGCAATCAACAGCAATGCCTACGACATCAGCTATTATCAGGGCCAACGTCAAATCCCTTTCGGTGCCTTGCCAGGGGTACTGATGATGCCGTTCGTAGCCTTGCTCGGACATAGCTTCCACCAGGTCTACATGGTCTACATCCTGAGTGTGATTAGTGTCTGGATACTATGGCTGCTGCTTGGCAGCATGGGGGTGACCAATTCGGCTCGTGCCTGGCTCGCAGCCCTGCTCTTTGTCAGCTCGCCCTACCTCTACCACATCTCCCTTGACGGCCCCTGGTCGTTGCAGCACGCCTTGACCATGACTACTACGCTGCTTGCGATCTACACTGTGCTGCACCACCCACTAGCCGATCTGCGCTGGCGGGCATGGCTGCTGATCGGCCTGTTGGTAGGCTGTAGCCTGCTCAACCGTTATGCGGTCGTCCTCAGCCTGCTTTTCTTCCTCTGGCTGCTGGTAGAGGAGGGGCGGGTGTTGCGCTGGCCCTTGCGTCGTTACCTCGTCCCCTTGAGCGGGATGGGCCTGGGCGTAGGCCTGTGCCTGGCGACTTTCATGCTCTTTAACTACGCTCGTTTCGATAACCCTTTGCAGACTGGCTTCAGCCTCTGCGACTGGCCCCCAGCACAGCGGGCTGCTTACAACCAGGGCTTCTTCAGTCTCGCCCATGTGCCAAAGAACCTGCTTTCCGCCTTCCTGAGTGGCCCCATACCAACTACAGCCTTTGGCCCCACTGTAGCCCACCCGGTGCTACCTTTTCCCTGGATACAGCCAAATCCTTGGGGAATGTCGTTGTTCCTCACTAGCCCTGCCCTCCTCTACGCCTTTCGTAGTGGCCTCGACACCCCGCTCAAGCGCGCTTGCTGGGCAACCACGGCGTTGCTCTTTGCTACGCTGATGTTGTATTTCTGGTCTGGTGTTCCTCAGATCGGCTATCGCTACGCACTGGACTTCTTCCCCTTCCTAATTATCCTGCTTGCGCTGCAATGGCAGATGGGCGTAAGTACCTTGGGCCGCTGGCTGATCCTCGCTGGTGGCTTGTTCTGTAGCTGGTGTCTACTCAGTATCCAACTTAGTAGTCCCTAATCGTAAGTGGCACCGCGACATCCTTCACCTACGGCGCAGCAGCAGCACGCCGAGGCCAAGCGCGCCCATCAGCCAGAGCGCACGCTTGCGACCAGGGTGCTGCTCAAGCAAGGTAGTGTAGGGGCTACTCTTGACCGTCATCTGGCCGAAGTCGCCCTCCACTCGCCCTACGCCGTCTACTCCTGCGAACAGGTTGTCTACCCCATCATCAGGCCGGTCGGTCTGCTGCATCTTGAACATAATGCCGCCCGCTTTCATCAGCCAGTCGTTTAGACTAGGGCTAAAGTGTTCACCTATCTCCACCAGTTTCGACATCCCGCCCACGCTGAGGTCGCGTCGCGGGTTCTCGGCGGCGAACACAATGCTGTCCGCTACCAACTGTGGTGGGTAGACAGGCGGGATCGGCTGGGGCTTGACTCCGGTCTTGCTGCGAGCATGGTTGAAGAAGGGAGTGTTGATCGAGGCGGGCTTGATTACAGTGATCGTGATCCCCTTCTGCGCCTGCTCAAGCTCCATGCGAATGCCCTCACTGAAGCCAATCACCCCACGCTTGGACGCACTGTAAGCTGCCTGCAAGGGGACGGAGCGTTCGCCCAGGCCAGAGGCGACGTTGATAATCGTCCCTCCACCCTGCTGCTCCATGTATGGTAGGATCGCCTTTGTGCCGAACATCACGCCCAGTAGGTTGACGCGGATCACCTGCTCAAGCTCGTCCGCCTCAAGCTGGTCAATCGTGCCGTAGATCGCAACCGAGGCATCGTTCACCCAGGTGTCCACCCGGCCAAAGTGGTTGATTGCCTCCTTAGCCAAATGCTCTACCTGCATCCAGTTGCTCACGTCGGTGACGACTACGTGCGCCCTGCTGCCCTCGCTCTCGATCAGGGCGGCCACCTCGCGCAAAGCAGCCTCGCTGCGCGAAGCTAGCACCACGTTTGCCCCCAGCTTGCCAAAGGTCAAGGCAGTGGCACGCCCAATCCCGCTTGATGCACCTGTGATCACTACCGTCTGCCCACTGATTGGTCTAGGCATCTTCGTTTCTCCTTAGCAAAAGGGCGAGTCCACTGACCCGCCCCTACTTTGTTCCTGTCCTGCTCTCCGCCCCTTAAGTCAGGTAGCAGGTAGCTATATGATCTCGCCCTCGGCGGCGTTGTGGCTGGCTGGTTCACCGCTCAACGAGCTTGGCGAGTCCAGGTGCGCCCCACGATCCACGCCCACTCCCAAGCGGTAGGACATCTCACCGCCCAACCAGGCTGTGCTGAGCGACAGACCACCCGCCAGCAGAGCAACAGCGATGGCGGCTGCTCCTGGTTGTGTTGGCTTGCCACGCCGTAGCAGCCAGCTAGCCCCGAACAGTCCAATCACCGCAAAATTGCCGAGGCCATGAATCATACCCACCGACTTCGCCCGCGTGCCGTCTGGGATGTGCAGCCAGTCGTTACTGCCAAACGGTGCAGCCACCATGCCGCCAACCAGGCCAGAAACCAACATCCAGTACGAGACGGTTGCCAGTTCCTTCTTCTTCGTTGCCAGGTAGGCCATGTCGAAGATCAGCGAGCTGGAAAAAAGGCCGAGGGGAAAGACGATCAGCATAGGGTGGATCGGATGGCCGACGATCTTGGTTTTGCTCTCCATTTGCTACTCCTTTGCTTAGTTCATCGCTGCCATCTCGTGGCAGGAGTCGGCACAGATACGGCACATCTCGGCACAGGTCTGCATCCACTCGTCATCATCCGCCAGTTGCTCACAACTCTCGGCGCAGGCGGTGCAGACAGCAGCACAGAGGTCACAGGCTTGTGGGTGGAAGCTGGAAGCCCGCGTCATGAAGTCGGCACTGAGCAGGCAGACTTGCGCGCAATCTAGCAGCAAGCGGATGTGGGCTGAGTTGGCGTGCGATCCACCCATCTCCAGGCAGTGGGCCACCGTCTCCAGGCAGATGCGGTGGCAGTCCTGGCAGTTGGAGATACACTGTTGGATCAACATATCCTCGCTGCTCATACTGGTACTATCCATCTCCGTCCTCCTCTGGTTGTCTTAAACCAGATAGTCAGCACGGATCGTACCAGCGGGTGCGGAGCGTCAGCTAGTTCTGCATCCCACTACCGTTGAGCGGCCCAAGCGCACTGGTGTAGGGAACGGTGGCCTCCAACTCGCCTGCCTTACCGTTGCCGTTGCTGTGAGCGTTGCTGTGGCCGTTAGGGTGTCCATTGCCATTGCTGACTGGCAGGCTAAGTGGTAGGGCGACATTGCGAACTGGCGTGACTGGCAGGGCCACTGGCTGATCGAAGGTTGCACTCTCCGCAAGCTGCTTGCCAGTTAGCTTGTTGTAGAGGGTGAGAGCCTGAGCAACAACCTGATCCATGTTGTAATACTTGTAGGTCGCCAATCGCCCGGCGAAGTGTACACCCACTGTGCTGTCAGCCAATACCTTGTACTGCTTGTATAGCTCGGCGTTCTCTGGGTTTGGCACGGGGTAGTAGGGGTCACCTTCGGCCTGCGGGTACTCGTAGACGATGCTGGTCTTGCGGTGGGTCTGCCCAGTCAGTTGCTTGAACTCTGTAATGCGCGTATACTCGTAATCGTTAGGATAGTTAACCACCGGCGCATCTTGGTAGCGTTCAGTTTCATGTGTCTCGAAGCGGAACTCCAACGAACGATAGGGTAGCTTGCCGTAGCGCAGGTCGAAGAACTCGTCCACCGGGCCAGTGTAGATGATCTCGCGGTAGGGGAGTATGCCATTCAGTTCGCGCCAATCAGTGTTGAGCATGATCTTGATGTTTGGATGGTCCAACATCCGCTCGAACATCTTGCTATAGCCATGTAGCGGCATTGCCTGATAGGTGTCGGTGAAGTAGCGGTCGTCACGGTTGGTGCGGGTCGGCACTCGGCTGGTGACACTAGCATCCAGTTCGCTGGGGTCGACCCCCCACTGCTTGCGGGTGTAGTTGCGGAAGAACTTCTCGTAGAGTTCGCGCCCCACCCGACTGACTACCACATCCTCGGAGGTGCGAATCTCAGCCCGCGGTTCGGCGACACTAGCAAGGAAGTCTTCTACCTGGAAGGAGGTGAGGTTGAGGCCGTAGAGACCGTTGATCGTGTCCAGGTTGATCGGCATTGGCAGCAGTTGCCCGTCCACCATTACCTTGACGCGGTGTTGGTATTGCCGCCAGGCGGTGAAGCGGGAGAGGTAGTCAAACACATTCTTGGCGTTGGTATGGAAGATGTGCGGTCCATACTTGTGAATCAGGATGCCATCTTCATTGTAGTAGTCGTAGGCGTTGCCGCCAATGTGGTTTCGTATGTCGCAGATTAGAACACGTTTGCCTGCGCCTCGTGCCAGCCGCTCGGCCAGTACGCTGCCTGCAAAACCAGCCCCAACGATAAGGTAGTCGAACATTACCAATTTCCTCCTGTTGGAATGATGACAGTCTACTTTTACTGCCTTGATTCGTTTGTTCCACCTTTGCGGACTGCGGTGTGCGCTTAGTGGCTGGTGGCCCCGACTGGGGCAGCATGACGGGCGAGGACGAGTGTGTTGATCAGGTCGCGCATCTCGGCCCAGGTACGCTCCCAGGATAGCTGGGCCAGGAAGGGGTCTACCTTGCTCAGACGTGCCGCCCGATCCTCCTGCAATGCCTGCTCAACAGCAGCTACGAACTCGGCCACCGTCTCGGCAATCTGTACCAGCCCGCCCTCACCATAGGGCCGTATCACATCGCGGATCGGGGTGGAGACCACTGGCTTGCCTGCTGCCAGATACTCCGGCGTTTTGGTTGGGCTGATGAAGCGGGTAGACTCGTTGCGGGCGAAAGGCAGCAGGGCTACGTCCCAACCCGCGATGTATGCGGGCAACTCTGCGTACTTCTTGCCACCGGGGTAGTGGACGTTCGGTAGGTGAGGTAGGCTGGCTGGTTCGATCTTAACTACGGGGCCTAGCATCACCAAATGCCACTCTGGGCGTGCCTCGGCTACCCCGCGCACTAGCTCGATGTCGAACCGCTCGTCGATCACGCCAAAGAAGCCGAGGCGGGGATGCGGGATCGCCGCCTGGTCTTCGGGGTCGGCCTGTGGCTGCCGAGCAGCGGCAAAGTGTGGTACATCCACACTGCTGGGGAAGGGGTAGACGCGGGCAGCACGATCCTTCTTTGCCTCGTAGATGCTGTAACCGCCAGTGAAAACCAGGTCTGCCTTCTTCAGCAACTCAGTCTCGCGTTCTAGCAGCAGTGGTGGCGCACCGAGGAAGGCAGAGAGTTCGTCCATTGCGTCAAAGATGGTAGCCCGCGGCTCAAGGTGGTCACTAAAGCCGAGAGCCATTGGGGTATAATACCAGAGGACGAACTGTGCAATCCCCTGCTCGTGGATCAGCCCGTCTAGTAGACTGCGCTGGGCTGCCTCTGCCTCTTGCGGCCCGATGCCATGTGGCAGGCGGGGTGTGGCGATGGTCAAGCCATCCTCGCGGGGGCTGAGGTCGAGACGGGCGGGGCCGTCCTCAAACGTTGGCTCCTCTACAAAGAAGACCCGCCGTTCTCGCGCAAAGCGGCTGATCAAGTGTTGAGGCCGTTGATAGACAAAATCCCAGCGCAGGTGGGACAAGCAAATCAGGTCATAGGCTACTTCAGCTTGCTCAAGCTGATCGTGGGATACTGCCATTGTTGCTAACCTCTCTCAACGTGGTATGCCAACTACACTAGGGGATGCGCAGGAGTGCGTTGCACGGTGCTAAAGAGTGAGTAGCCTACTGCTGTTCACCCCTTCCTAAAACAACAAACTGACATTTACTGGCCCGCAAACACCCGATAATAGATGCACAGAATACGTGCGCTTGCAAGCAGGCTATTTGTTAGCATACTCTGCAGGATGTGTGCCAGCATTGTGAAGGGCAAAGCCGGTTGCTTGTCGTATCTGAGATGGAGAAAAGCAGTTGTCAACTACCTTGCCCTGGTGCCGGATGCCTTGTAGGCGGTCATTGCGTCGGTTAGCGGCTGATCCTCTGTGATCGCTTCGGCGGAGTTGAAGCCGCCAGTGCGTACCAGTCCAACCAGGTGAAGTAGGTAGTGGTGGTGGTTGTAGTTGCCCATTCGCACTGTAGTATTCTTGTTCATGGCGAGGCCGAGTGTACTGGTTGGCCTGCGCCCACCGCTACCTTGCCGCTGCTGTTACGATCTGCTATAATAGCCGCAGCATCATTGTGGTAGAGAGGTGGGGCAACGATGGCAACGATGGCAGCGATCAACCCGGCGCAATTTGCTGCCAAATGGGAGGCTTCGAGCCTCAACGAGAAGCAGGGTTCGCATCCCCACTTCTTCGACCTCTGCGCCATGCTCGGTGTTGAGCCACCCGGTAGTAGCAACGACTTCATCTTCGAGCCTTACGTCCAGCGGGCCAGCGGCAAGGGCGGCTTCGCTGATGTTTGGAAGAAGGGCTTCTTTGGCTGGGAGTACAAGGCGAAGGGCGAAGACCTGACTAAAGCCTATAGCCAGTTGTTGGATTACGCCGACAACCTGCTGAACCCGCCTGTGCTAGTCGTCTGCGACATGAACCGCTTCGTGGTGCGTACCCACTACACCGGCCACCCGGTTCAGCTATACGAGTTCGACCTCAATGATCTTCGCAACGACAAGATTACCCTACGCTGCCCCCGCCTCACCCCCCGCGCGGTCTTGCAGGCTGTCTTTATT
>Ga0209724_1000916_pt1 | contig 27725 bp, 27 predicted proteins | sample grotaG_FD_184143 | JGI IMG/M metagenome (GOLD analysis project Ga0209724, IMG submission 184143) | Glacier valley bacterial and archeal communities from Borup Fiord, Nunavut, Canada, to study Microbial Dark Matter (Phase II) -... | ecosystem: Environmental > Aquatic > Freshwater > Ice > Glacier ...
GCGGTGATGACACCCGATATCGGCACCGCCGGGCTGCTGGGCCTGTTCACGCACTTCTTCATGCTCAGCTTGCTGGCCGTGGGTGGCGCCATCAGCACGGCACCCGACATGCAGCGCTACATGGTGGTCGAGCAGCATTGCCTCACCGATGCGCAGTTCAGTTCGTCCATTGCCATCGCGCAGGCCGCGCCCGGGCCGAACGTGCTTTTCGTTGCCGTGCTGGGCTGGAACGTGGCCGGCCCGCTCAGCGTGCTCGCTACGATGGCGGGCTGCCTGCTGCCTTCCACCCTGCTCTCGCTGTGGGCCACGCGCTGGGGCGAACAACGGCAAGGCTCGGTCGGCGCGCGCGCTTTCAAAGCCGGCATGGTGCCGATCACGCTCGGCCTGCTGCTATCGACCGGCTGGGTGCTGGCCTTGCCCTGCATCGGCAAAGCGAGCCACCGCACCGGTGCATTGGCATTGATCGCCGTCACCCTGCTGGTGATGATGCGCACCCGGCTCAGCCCCATGTGGCTGGTCGGCCTGGGCGCGGCGGTCGGGGCGCTGGGGTGGGCCTAAAGCAGCGCCCGCTCCACCAGACCGGGCAGCGCAGCAAGGTCGTCGGCCGCTGCCGAGGGGAAGCCCGACCAGCGTTGAACGTCGGTCGCAATGAGCACATCGGCACCGCCTTCGCTGGCGGCGCGCACCAGCACGCTCAACGGCACGTAGGGCTGCGAATCGGCGTCTTGCATCACGACGGGCGTGCCGCCCATCTTTGATGCGAGCACGATCACCGGCCGCTCACCGCCAACCCGCACCAGCACGCTCAGGCCCTGGCCGCGTGCGGCGTACTCGATGCGCTGCAGCGTCTCCACCACGTTGAAGCGGCTGTGCCGCAGCACGCGCATCGTGCTCGAACGCTCTTCGGCGCCGACCTCGCGCAACGGGACCAGGGCTGCCATCACGACCGCGAAACTGCCGGTCATCCACAGGCGGAACGGGCGTCGGGTGATCAGGGTCGGCTTCATGCGACGAAGGGTAGGACGTGGCCGTGTCAGGCACAAGTCCGTCGCGTGAAGATCGGTAAACGGATGTGACCTGCGCGAATGTGACCCGCGCGATCAACCTGTATCGGGCCGTTCCAGCGTGTGCCGAACGCGTGTGCCGATCTACCGCGTGCCGAAGATCTTGTCGCCCGCGTCTCCCAAGCCGGGGATGATGTAGCCGACCTCGTTCAGGTGGCTGTCGATGGCCGCCGTCCAGCAACGCACATCGGGGTGCGCCGCGTCGAGCGCCGCCACGCCCTCGGGTGCGGCCACCAGCACGAGCGCGCGAATGTCCTTGCAACCGCGCGCCTTCAGCAGGCTCACGGTCGCGATCATCGAGCCGGCCGTGGCGAGCATCGGGTCGATGATCAGCGCGGTGCGCTCGTCGAGCTGGCCGACGAAGCGTTCGAAGTAGTTCTCGGGCTGCAGCGTCTCGTGGTTGCGGGACAGGCCCACCACGCTGACCTTGGCGCTCGGGATCATGTCGAGCACGCCGTCGAGCATGCCCAGGCCGGCCCGCAGAATCGGCACGACCGTAACCTTCTTGCCGCTGATCTGGTCGATTTCGGTCGGCCCGCTCCAGCAGGCGATGGTGGTCTTCTCGAGCGGGAAATCGGCGGTGGCTTCATAGGCCAGCAGCCGCGCCAACTCGTTCGTCAGCTCACGGAATTTCTTCGTCGAGATGGTGTCCTCGCGCAGCAGGCCGACCTTGTGCTTGACGAGCGGGTGAGTCACATCGATCACGGGCATGGAGCCTCCTTCTGTAGCGTCAGGCCGCGCCCGACTTGATGCGCTGGCGCACCGCTTCGTACAAGCACACGCCACAGGCCACCGAAACGTTCAGGCTCTCGACCGCACCATGCATCGGCAGGCGCACGAGCTCGTCACAGGTCCGAGAAGTGAGCTGGCGCATGCCGGTGCCCTCGGCGCCGAGCACCAGCGCCACCGGGCCGGTCAGGTCCAGGTCGTAGAGCGATTGCTGCGCTTCGTCGGACGTGCCGATGATGCGGATGTCGCGCTCCTTCATCTCCTTCAAGGTGCGCGCCAGGTTGGTGACCATGAAGTACGGCACGGTGTCGGCCGCGCCGCTGGCCACCTTCGCGACGGTGGCGTTGATGCCCACCGCATGGTCCTTCGGGGCGATCACTGCATGGGCGCCAGCGCCGTCGGCCACACGCAGGCAGGCGCCCAGGTTGTGCGGGTCGGTGATGCCGTCGAGCACAAGCACCAGCGCCGGGCCTTCGACGGCATCGAGCGTGTCGTCGAGCGAGTGGCTGATCGCGATGGCCTCGACCCGCGCCACCACGCCTTGATGCCGATGGCTGCCGCAGAGCTTTTGCAGGCGCTCATCGTCGCTGTCGATGAGCTTGGCGCCGGCGTCGCGCGCGCGGTCCACGAACTGGCGCATGCGCTGGTCGCGGCGGGTCGCGTCCACATGGATCTCGATCACCGACTTCGGCGTCGACTTGAGGCGCACCGTGACGGCATGAAAGCCAAAAAGAATCTGTTTGCTCATTCGCCGATGTTATTCGCAAGCCCGCGCCAAAACGTGTGCGAGCCGCCCGGCGTGAGGTGGGGCTCGGGTACGATGCGCGCCGGTTTCCACCGACCTTCCCTGCCCCGAAAGAACGCCATGCAAATGATCTGCCTCGACCTCGAAGGTGTGCTCGTTCCCGAGATCTGGATCGAATTCTCGAAACGAACCGGCATTGCCGAGCTGGCCCGCACCACACGCGACGAGCCCGACTACGACAAGCTGATGAACTTTCGAATCGGCCTGCTGGCGCAGCACCAACTGCGCCTCGCGGACATCCAGAGCGTGATCGCCGGCATGGGCCCGATGGCTGGCGCGAAGGACTTTCTCGACGACCTGCGCAGCCACTACCAGGTGCTGATCCTGTCCGACACGTTCTACGAATTCGCCAAGCCCTTGATGGCGCAATTGGCCTGGCCGACGCTGCTGTGCCACAAGCTGGAGGTGGATGCGAAAGGCTTCGTCACCCGCCACGTGCTGCGCCAACCGGACCAGAAGCGGCACGCGGTGAACGCGCTGCGCGGTCTGAACTACCAGGTGATCGCGGCGGGCGACTCGTACAACGACACCGGCATGCTGGGCGCAGCGCACGCGGGCTTCTTCATCCACCCGCCCGAGGCCATCACGAAGCAGTTCCCGCAGTACCCGGTGACGCGCAGCTACGCCGAGTTGAAGGCTGCGATCGATGCTGCGGCCACGCGGCTCGCGGCCACTGCATAGCCACGAGCACTGCGCGAGTACGTTCAGCGGCCAGTCTCTTTCAGGTAAGCCGCACGCGCTGCGATGGCGGTGTCCGCGAAGTCCGAGAACACGCCGTCGATGCCGAGGCGGAACACCTGCAGGTACTCGGCTTGCGGGTCGCCCATGTAGTCGTACGCGAGGCGGCGCTTCTCGTTGCGGAAGGTGTAGGCATGCACCGTCAGGCCGGCCTTGTGCGCGTCCGCGATCAGCGTGGTCGGCGTTTGCGTGCTGGCGTCGTTCAGGTTCTTCTTGCCGTCGCCGTTGACATCGATCATGTTGCCGTTTGCGTCATAGCTGCCCTTGACCGGCACGATGTACGGCTTCCACGGGCCGATGCCGTCGGCGTAGGTCTTGACCTCGGCCAGGCCGGCGGGCGTGAGCATGGCGGTGAACTTGCGTGTGTCGCCAGCCTTGGCCCAATCGAAGGGGCGCGAGTAGATGGATGCGTCGGGGTTGTCGACGGTGCCGTTCTTGAAGTCGTAGTCGTCGCCGTCCACGAGCTGCACGAGCCGCGTGTTCAGGCCCTGGCCGCGCATGTACTTCAGGCTGCTCGGCTCGAAGCTCTGCACGAAGATCGGCGCTGTCTTGCTGTTCCAGCCGGCCGCATTGATGATGGCGATGAGCTTGTCTTCGAGCGGCAGGCCCAGGTCGCGGTGATAGGTCGGGTTCTTGGTTTCGGGGTACACGCCGATGCTGCGGCCGGTACTCGCCGATTTCGTCTTGACCAGGTCCACCAGTTCCTGGAACGTGACGATCTTGTACAGGCCGTTGTATTGCTGCGGCCGCTCGGCGTCTGTCGAGATGCCGCCCAGCGTCTTGATCTCGGCGAGCGTGAAATCGCTGGCGAACCAGCCGGTCTGAACCTCGCCGTCAACGCTGGTCGTCTTCTGGCGCGCCGCGAATTCGGGGTGGCTGGCCACGTCGGTGCTGTAGGCCAGGTTCGGGTCATGGCGGGCTATCAGCACGCCGTCTTTCGTCGACACCAGGTCGGGCTCGACGAAGTCGGCGCCCAGTTCGATCGCCTTGACATAGGCCTCGTAGGTTTCCTCGGGCAGGTAGCCCGACGCACCCCGGTGCGCCACCACCAGCGGCACGGCGCCATTGAGCGTGTTGAGCGGGCTCGGGTCGTCGTTGCCGCCGCAGGCGCTCAGCAAAACACTGCCGCAAGCCAGCGCGGCGGCCAGGCGCAGGTGACGCGCGTTAGTCGAGATGGTGAACATCGTTAGTGCTCCTTGTGGTGGTGGCGACGAGTGTGCAGGGTTCATGTGACATGTCCATGTCGCATACCCTCGGTGCCCGGCGTGCCATCGCGCGTGGCGCGGGCTGCCGCCACATTCAGCGCGCATTCAGCGCAGCGCGAGCCAGGCCGTCAAGAGACCGATCAGGACCGGCTGATGCACCATGTAGAAGGTCAGGCTCCAGCGGCCGAGCACGGCCAAGGGCGAGGCGATGCGCGGCACGGCGCCCGCGAGCCAATGCCTGCGCCGCGCCAGCGTCCACTGGCCGGCCGCAACGCCCCACCACATCACGCCAAGCCAAGGCAGCAGCGGCACATAGTCTTCGGTCACGGGCTTATGCGTGACGAGCCCCACCCAATTGGTCCAGCGCGTGTCGAACCACGGGTGCGCAACGAACTGCGGCAACAGCAGCGCGGCCGCGCCCAGCAGCCAGAGCCAGCCGCCGGCGACCGCGCTGAGCCGCACCACGATCAGCATGAACGCGATGCCATGCAACACGCCGAAGCTGATGAAGCTGTTCGGGAACATCCACCACGACCCTGCGCTCACCAGCAGCGCACACAGCGCCACCTGCGCCCAGCGCCGCCAGAATCGCGGCCAGCCTTGGCCTTGCGATAGGGCCAGCGCCTGGCCCAGCCCGGCGCAGAACAGGAACAGCGAGACGATGCAGGTGCGCTGCATCGTCCACGCCGGGTCGGTGTAGAAGTTCTGGTGAATGAGCTTCGCGTGGTTCAGGTCGAACGCGAAATGGAATGCCGCCATCCACACCACGGCCAGGCCACGCAGCGCATCGAGGCGGTCGAATCGTTCCCGGTTCGCGGGCTGGTGTACGGGCATGCGCAAACGATAGCGTACGCCCTCGCCGGCCCGACCGGACGCGCGATCAAGTCGTCACAGCGGTCGCGCAGCGCCGCCGGCACGCCGAGCAACGAACTCACCCTGACCATCGGCGAGCTGCTGCGCGAATGGCGGCGGCGCCGGCTGAGCCAGCTCGACCTGGCCTGCGCGACCGATGTGTCCACGTGCCACCTGAATTGCGTGGAACGCGGCCGCGCGATGCCGAGCCGCGAGATGGTGTGTTGCTGTCGTTCATCACCACGACCACGGTGTTCGGAACGCCGGTCGACATCACGCTCTTCGAGCTGGCGCTGGAAACCTTCTTCCCCGCCGACGAGCACACCGCGGCAGCCCTGAGAGCCTGAGCCATCAGGGCTGCGCGCTACAGTCGGCCGCATGGCTTATGAACTGCACTACTGGCCCACGATTCAAGGGCGCGGCGAATTCGTTCGGCTGGCGCTCGAAGCCGCCGGCGCGCCCTACATCGACGTGGCCCGCGGTCAGCCCGAAGCCGGCCAGGGCATGCCGTCGATGCTGCACGCACTGAACGACAGCGCCACACCTTACCCACCGTTCGCGCCGCCCTTTCTGAAGGACGGCGCGCTCGTCGTCGGCCAGACGGCGGCGATCCTGCACTACCTCGCGCCCACGCTGAAACTGGTGGCGCGCAGCGAGCAGGCACGCGCGTGGACGCAGCAGATTCAACTGACTGTCGCAGACATGGTGGACGAGGCCCACGACACCCACCACCCGGTGGGCACCACGCTCTACTACGAAGACCAGAAGCCCGAAGCGTTGCGCCGCGCGCGCGAGTTCTGCGTCATGCGGCTGCCGAAGTACCTGCATTGGTTCGAACGCATCATTGCGGGCAACCCGGCCGGGCAGCGCCACCTGGTGGGCGGGCGCTTGAGCTACGCCGACCTGTCGCTGTTCCAACTGGTCGAAGGGCTGCGCTACGCCTTTCCGACCGCCACCGAGACGGTGTTGTCGGCCACCCCCCAGGTGGCCGGCTTGCACGACCGCGTCGCCGCGCTGCCCAAGGTGGCGGCCTATCTGCGCAGCCCGCGGCGGCTGCCGTTCAATGAGCAAGGCATCTTCCGGCGATACCCGGAGCTCGACTTTCCGGCTGCACCCGGCGTCAACGCGCTGCGTTGACGCGCCGCGCCACGAACGACACCGGCCCGTGCGGCGTGGCCCCGCCTTCGGTCTGCATCACGAACCGCAACTCTCCGCCGACGCTCTGGGCGCGGTAGCGATGCGCGAGTTCGCGCGTGGCGTCGCCATTGCCCGTGGACTCGGCCGTGCGCGTGACGAAGTGCAGCCCGGTGGCGTCGGCCCGGCCTTCGAGCACGCCGCGCCGCACACCGAGGAACGATGCGCTGCCGTTCACTTCGGCTGCACTGCTTGCGAACTCGAATCGTTCTTTGAGTTTCGCGTCGGTCCAGTCGTACGGCACGTTGGCCTCCCAGGAGCCGTTGATGTCCGGCCGCAGTGCGCCGGGCTCTGCGACCGCGACTGCGGCTGCGGCGGTGCGGGTCGGCGGCGGCTGGTCGCTTGGCGCACCCCACCGACGCCACGCTGTGGCCAACCCGGCGACCACCGCGGCAGCGCAACCCTCAACACCCCGCGGCGCGTGCGCGAAGGTGCCGCTGTTGGCGCGGCCGCCACCCTGGCGCCGGGCCGCGCTGCACCATGCACCGCGGGTTGAAGCGCGGGTTCAAGTTCAGCCATCAGCCGCGCCATGTCGGCACCGAACGCGGTGGCGCGCAGTTCGAACGCGTTGCGGCTCGCCAGAGAGCGAAGCGATGGAGGCAACTGCTGCTCGCTAGGCATCTGAACACCGTCGAGCGGCACCGGAATGACCGGCGCGCCGCTCGCCAGCGCCGCAGCCACCTCGGTGCGAACGAAGTCGTCCGGGTCATCGAGCCTGCGTGCCGCCCCATCGCGCTCGCCACGCCAGCGCTTGCCGATCAGCACGAGCACCACGCTCGAACTGCTTACCGCTCCGCGAATCACGGCCGCGAACGACTGGCCAGCCGCGATGTCGTCCACATCGATGAACACCCGCTCGGCGCCGTACCGGCGCGCCAGTTCGTCGTAAACGGCTCGCGCGTAGCCGGCGGTGTCGTCGCGGCGGTAGCTGATGAAGATCTGCACCATGGGTGCCGAAGCTTATCGCTCCGGGGCAACGCCTTGGCCGCCCGCGCCGCACTTCAGCCGGCGCGTCAGCCTCGCTGGCCTGCGCGCTCCCATGCGTCGCGAGTGGCGTCCTTGGCACGGCCCCACTCCAGGCGCGAGCTGCCGCGTGCGTCGGCCCACCCTTTGGACAACTCCGCCTCCGCCTCTTCGAACGTGCGGCCCAGGTGGTCGTGATGGGCGGCCATGCCGTAGCCGTAGGCCGGTGCGTAGTCGTCGAAGGTGTCGTCGGCCGCCACGTAGGTGCGGGTCGAGAAGTTGCTGCGCCAATAGGTTTCTTCGACGGTCGGGTCGACGAGTTCGGCCACGCCCTTGCCGGCCAAGCCGCCGATGACCGCGCCCAGCGCTGCACCGATGGCGGTGCCCAGCGGGCCGGCCACCGTCCCCACGGCCGCACCCGCCACGGCACCCCCCATCGCGGCGCCGAGGCCGGTGCCGACGGGGTGTGCGCCGGGCGTGCCGGTGATCGGGTCGAGGTTCAAGCTGCCGGCCGCGGTCACGCCAGGCACGCCCGGCACACCGTTCGCCACAGGCTCGCCGATGCGGGCCGGTGACTGGCGCGGGTCGCGGACGATCGTGTCGGCGTAGGCGTCTTTGGCGCGTTCGAGTTGCCGGTCAGTGATGCGGCCCGTCATGTGCAGGCGCTCCACGTCGCGCAGGTAGCCGACCAGGACGGCGGGCTCGACGACGGTCGGGCTGCCGAGTTGGCGCAGCAGGTCGGTGTAGGTTTGCTCTGAAGTCTTTTCCATGGCGCTGCCTTTCATGCCGAAGTTGAGGGCATCAAGGTATGCGCAACGCGGCGGCGCGCGTGTCAGCCGGCAGCTTGTGCAGCGGACAGACGCCGCCGCTTCCACGCGGGACTCTCAGCCTCTCAGCCCTTCAGCCGACCCAGCGGCGCGCGTTGGCGAACATGCGCATCCAGGGGCTGGCGCTGCTGCGCTCACCGCAGGTCCAGCTCATCTGGACGTTCCGGAACACGCGCTCGGGGTGCGGCATCAGCGCGGTGAAACGGCCGTCGGCGGTGGTCACCGCGGTCAGGCCGCCGGGGCTGCCGTTGGGGTTGAACGGGTAGGCCTCGGTGGCCGCGCCGGTGTTGTCGACGAAGCGCATCGCGCGCAGCACCTGCTGCCTGTCGCCGTGCTGCGAGAAGTCGGCGAAGCCTTCGCCGTGCGCCACGGCAATCGGCAGGCGGCTGCCGGCCATGCCTTTGAAGAAGATCGACGGGCTTTCGAGCACTTCAACCAGCGACAGGCGCGCTTCGAACTGCTCGCTCTTGTTGCGCGTGAACTTCGGCCACGCCTGCGCGCCGGGGATGATGGGCGCGAGTGCGGCCATCATCTGGCAGCCGTTGCACACGCCCAGCGCAAAAATGTCTCGGCGGCTAAAGAACGCCGCGAATTGCTCGGCGAGCAACGGGTTGAACATGACCGAGCGGGCCCAGCCTTCGCCGGCGCCCAACGTGTCGCCGTAGCTGAAGCCCCCGCAGGCCACGAAGCCCTGGAACATGTCGAGCCGTGCCCTCCCGCTTTGCAGGTCGGTCATGTGGACGTCGAAGGTATCGAAGCCCGCCAGGTTCATGGCGTAGCTCATCTCGACGTGCGAGTTGACACCCTGTTCGCGCAGGATCGCGAGCTTCGGTCGGGTGACCGCAAGCGCCGCGCCATTGAGCGGCACGGCCACGTCTTGCGTGGCACCGAAGCTCAGGTGCACATGCATGCCGGGGTCATCGACGCGGCCCACTGCCGCGTGCTCGGCATCGGCACACACCGGGTTGTCGCGCAGTTGCGAGATGCGCCAGCTCACGTCGTCCCAGGCCTGGTGCAGGTCACGCAACGGCGCGCTGAACTGGGCCTTGGCGTCGCGCCACACTTCGACCACACCTCGGTCGTTCGGCTTGCCGATGAAGTGGCTGTGCTTGCTCAGGCCGAACTCGCGCAGCAGTTGCATCACCTCGTTGCGCACTTGGGTGGTCACCTGGATCACGACGCCCAGCTCTTCGTTGAACAGCGCGCGCAAGGTCAACTCGTTGCGCCGCGTGCCGACCTGCGTGGCCCAGTTCTTCGAGTCACCGTACTCGGCGCGGCTGTCGCTGATGCCGTCGCCTTCGGTCACGAGCAGGTCCACGTTCAGGCTCACGCCCAGGTGTCCGGCGAAGGCCATTTCACAGACCGTGGCCCAGAGGCCGCCGTCGCTGCGGTCGTGGTACGCCAGCAGCTTGCCGTCACCGCGCAGCCGGTTGATGGCCGCCACCAGCGCCTTGAGTTGGACGGGGTCGTCGAGCTCGGGCACGCCGTCTTGCGCGGCCGAGCCGTACTGGCCCGTCACCTGCGCGAGCATCGAGCCGGCCATGCGCTTCTTGCCATTCCCCAGGTCGATCAGGATCAGCGTCGTGTCGCCCGGCTGAAGCTGCGGCGTGAGCGTGGCACGCACGTCGGCGAGCGTCGCGAAGGCGGTCACGATCAGGCTGACCGGGGCGGTGACCTGCTTCGTCTCACCGTCAACGGACCAACGGGTTCGCATCGACAGGCTGTCCTTGCCCACCGGCACGCTGATGCCGAGCGCCGGGCACAACTCCATGCCGACGGCCTTCACCGTGTCGTACAGGTCGGCGTCTTCGCCGGGCTCGCCGCAGGCCGCCATCCAGTTGCAGCTGAGCTTGACGCGGCTCAGCTCGAACGGCGCGGCCAGCAGGTTGGTGATGGCCTCGGCGACGGCCATGCGGCCCGACGCAGGCGCGTCGAGCGCGGCCAGAGGCGTACGTTCGCCCATCGCCATGGCCTCGCCCTGGAAGCCGCTGTAGTCGGCCAGCGTCACGGCGCAATCGGCCACGGGCACCTGCCACGGGCCGACCATCTGGTCGCGGCTGTTCAGCCCCCCGACGGTGCGGTCGCCGATGGTGATGAGGAAGCGCTTGCTGGCCACGGTGGGGTGGCGGAGCACGTCGAACGCAACCGTGTCGAGCGCCACATCGGTCAGGTCGAGCGCAGCGGACGTGCGCGCCACGCGCTGAACGTTGCGGTGCGTCTTGGGTGGCTTGCCGAGCAGCACGTCCATCGGCATGTCGATCGTGCGTTCACCGCCGGCACCGTCTTCGAGGATCAAGGACTTCTCGTCGGTCGCGATGCCCACCACGGCGAACGGGCAGCGCTCGCGCTCGCACATCGCGCGAAACATCGGCAGCGCCTCGGGCGACACGGCCATCACGTAGCGCTCCTGGCTCTCGTTGCACCAGATCTCTTTCGGCGCGAGGCCGCTTTCCTCGAGTGGCACGGCGCGCAGATCGAAGCGCGCGCCCCGGCCCGCGCCGTCCACGAGTTCAGGGAAAGCGTTGCTGATGCCGCCGGCGCCCACATCATGGATCGCGAGGATCGGGTTGCTCGCCCCGAGCGCCCAGCAGTGGTTGATGACCTCCTGTGCGCGCCGTTCGATCTCGGGGTTGCCGCGCTGCACCGAATCGAAGTCGAGAGACGCCTCGTTGGTGCCCGCTGCCAGCGAACTGGCTGCACCCCCGCCCATGCCGATGCGCATGCCGGGGCCGCCGAGCTGGATCAGCAAGGTGCCGGCCGGAAACGCGATCTTCTGCGTTTGCGAGGCCGAGATGTTGCCCAGACCGCCGGCAATCATGATGGGCTTGTGGTAGCCGCGCCGCACCGCGCCAACGCCCTCGCCCACGGTTTGTTCGTAGACGCGGAAGTAGCCGCCCAGGTTGGCGCGGCCGAACTCGTTGTTGAACGCGGCACCACCGAGCGGGCCGTCGATCATGATTTGCAGCGCGCTCGCGATGTGATCGGGCTTGCCGTAGGGCTGCTGCTCCCACGGCTCGGGGTTCGCAGGCCCGGACAAGCCGGGCCGGCCGGGCAGGTGCAGGTTCGACACGCTGAAGCCCGTGATGCCGGCTTTGGGGCTCGAACCGCGCCCGGTGGCGCCTTCGTCGCGGATCTCGCCGCCCGCGCCGGTGGATGCGCCGGGGAACGGCGATATGGCGGTCGGGTGGTTGTGCGTTTCCACCTTCATCAGCACGTGCACTTCTTCGCTGCGTGCGCTGTAGATCGGCGCGTTGGTGTAACCCTGCGGCAGCCAGCGCTCGATGGTGCCGCCTTCCATGACCGAGGCGTTGTCGCTGTAGGCGATCACGGTGTGTTGCGGCGCCAGTGCATGGGTGTTGCTGATCATCTGGAACATTGAGCGTTCCTGCGCCACACCGTCGACCGTGAACTGCGCGTTGAAGATCTTGTGGCGGCAGTGCTCGCTGTTCGCCTGCGCGAACATCATCAGCTCCACATCGGTCGGGTTGCGTTCCAGCGCCGTGAACGCGTCGACGAGGTAGTCGATCTCGTCACCCGACAAGGCCAGGCCGAACTCGGTGTTCGCGCTGACCAGCGCGGCGTGGCCGGCACCCAGCACATCGACATGCGCCATGGGCTCGGCGGGTTGCACGTCGAACAGGTGATGCGCGTCTTCGCGGACCGCCAGCACGCTCTCGGTCATGCGGTCGTGCAGCAGCGCGGCGCAAGCCCTCAGTTCATCGGCGCTGAGCGGCTTGCTTGCGCCGAGCAGGCCGGTCTTAAGGGCAAGGCGGAACTCGGTGACGCGCTCGATGCGCTTCAGCGCCAGGCCGCAGTTGTGCGCAATGTCGGTGGCCTTCGAGGCCCAGGGCGACACCGTGCCGAGCCGTGGTGCAACGACGAACAGCGTGCCTTCCGTCGGGCCGGCGTACGCATCGCCGTAGCGCAGCAGCGCCGTCAACGTGTCGTGTTCTTCGCGGCTGAGGTCAGTCGCACTCGCCACCCAGTGAACATGCCGCGCCGCCACCGTCGTGATGCGGGGGACCACCGCCCGCAGCCGCGCCAGCAGTGCCTGCGCGCGGAAATCGGGCAGCGCGTTGCCGCCCTCGAAGTGGGTCAGGTGCTGGGAGGTGGAGGTCACGCGGGGCGGGCTCGGGCAGATTGCGGCTCGGCCGGAGCGTAGGCGCTCCGGGGCAAGCCCTTGAGTTTACGGGGCCTGAGATAATGCCCGCCATGACGATCACCATCAAAACAGCCGCCGACGTCGAGCACATGCGCATCGCCGGCCGCCTGGCTTCCGAAGTGCTGGACATGCTCACGCCCCACGTCAAGCCCGGCATCACGACCGACGAACTCGACCGCCTGGCGCACGACCACATCGTGAACGTGCAGAAGGCCATTCCCGCGCCGCTGAACTACGCGCCGGCCGGCTACACACCGTACCCGAAGTCGATCTGCACCTCGATCAACCATCAGGTTTGCCACGGTATTCCGAACGACCGGCCGCTGAAGAACGGCGACATCGTGAACATCGACGTGACGGTCATCAAGAACGGCTGGCACGGCGACACCAGCCGCATGTTCGTCGTCGGTGAAGGTTCCATTGCCGCGAAGCGCCTGTGCCAGTTCACCTACGAAGCCATGTGGAAAGGCATTGTCAAGGTCAAGCCCGGCGTGCGCCTGGGCGACATCGGCCACGCCATCCAGACCTTCGCCGAGAACGCCGGCTTCTCGGTCGTGCGCGAGTTCTGCGGCCATGGCATCGGGCAGAAGTTCCACGAAGAACCGCAGGTGCTGCACTACGGCCGCCCGGGCACGCTCGACACACTCGTGCCGGGCATGATGTTCACGATCGAGCCGATGATCAACGCCGGCAAGCGCGACATCCGCGAGTTCGGCGACGGCTGGACCATCGTCACCAAAGACCGGTCGCTTTCAGCCCAGTGGGAGCACACCGTGCTCGTCACCGACACCGGCTACGAGGTCATGACGCTCTCGGCCGGCAGCCCGCCGGTGCCGGCCTTCGTGACGACGGCCACAGCCGCGCACGCCTAGGGCCGCAGTGTCCGCCGTTCCGAGCGCTCCGCCCGCGGCGCTGCAGGCACCGACGCTGCCCGAACTGCGCGAGCAGTTCCGCGCCGGCAAGGCCGCGCTGCTCGACCACTTCAGCGCCTCGCGCCCGACGGCACCGGCCGCCCTGCGGCTGACCCGCGCACTGTGCAAGCACGTCGACCAGACGCTGCTGGCGCTGTGGACGCTGTCGGCCATGCCGCCAGCCACCGCCTTGCTGGCGGTGGGCGGCTACGGCCGGGGCGAGTTGTTTCCGCACTCCGATGTGGACGTGCTGGTGCTGCTGCCGCCACCCCACGCGAACGAGAGCGAGGCCCTGAAGACGGCGATCGAAGCGTTCATCACCGCCTGCTGGGACATCGGCCTGGAGATCGGCTCCAGCGTGCGGACCGTCGGTGAATGCATCGCCATGGCGAAGAGCGACGTGACCGTGCAGACGGCGTTGCTCGAATCACGCTACCTGTGCGGCTCGCGGCGCGTGTTCAACACCTTCCGCCATGCCAACACGCAGGCCATGGACGCGAAAGCCTTCTTGCGGGCCAAGACGCTGGAGATGGTGCAGCGCCATCGCAAGTTCGAAGACACGCCCTACTCGCTGGAGCCCAACTGCAAGGAGAGCCCCGGCGGCCTGCGCGACCTGCAGGTCGTGATCTGGGTCGCGCGTGCGGCCGGCCTCGGGAAGAACTGGAACGAACTCGCCGCCAAGGGGCTGATCACGCCGTTCGAGGTGAAGCAGCTGAACCGCAACGAAGGGCTGCTCAAGCTCATTCGTGCGCGCCTGCATGTGATCGCCGGCCGGCGCGAAGACCGCCTGGTGTTCGACCTGCAAACCGCTGTGGCCGAAAGCTTCGGCTACACCGGCAGCCGGGTGCAGCGCGCCTCCGAAGTGCTGATGCGCCGCTACTACTGGGCCGCCAAGGCGGTGACGCAGCTCAACCAGATCCTGATGCTCAACATCGAAGAGCGCATCGAAGGCTCGCAGGACGCGCCGATGCGGCGCATCAACGACAAGTTCCTGGAGCGCGGCGGGATGCTCGAGGTGGCGAGCGACGACCTCTACCAGCGCGACCCGCACGCCATCCTCGAAACCTTCCTGGTCTACCAGCAGACAGTCGGGCCGAAGGGCTTGTCGGCGCGCACGCTGCGCGCGCTCTACAACGCCCGTGACCTGATGGGCTCGGTGTTTCGCCACGACCCGGTGAACCGCGCCACGTTCATGAAGATCCTGCGCGAACCCGAAGGGCAGACGCACGCCTTCCGGCTGATGAACCAGACCAGCGTGCTCGGCCGCTACCTGTGGGTGTTCCGCCGCATCGTCGGGCAGATGCAGCACGACCTCTTCCATGTGTACACGGTCGACCAGCACATCATCATGGTGCTGCGCAACGTGCGGCGCTTCTTCATTCCTGAACACGCCCACGAGTACGCGTTCTGCTCGCAACTTGCGTCCACCTTCGACCGGCCCTGGGTGCTGTACATCGCCGCCTTGTTTCACGACGTGGCCAAGGGCCGGGGCGGCGACCACTCGGTGCTGGGCGGCCAGGAAGCGCGCCGCTTCTGCCGCGACCATGCCGTGCCGACCGAAGACACGGCGCTGATCGAGTTCCTGGTCGAGGCGCACCTGACCATGTCGCGCATCGCGCAGAAGGAAGACCTCTCCGATCCGGACGTCATCGAGGCCTTCGTGAAACTCGTGGGCAACGAGCGGTGCCTGACCGCGCTGTACCTGCTGACCGTGGCCGACATTCGCGGCACCAGCCCGAAGGTGTGGAATGCCTGGAAGGGCAAGCTGCTCGAAGACCTGTACCGGCTCACGCTGCGCGCGCTGGGCGGCGCGCGGCCGAACGTGGACGCCGAGGTCGAAGCCCGCAAGCTCGAAGCGCGCCATTCACTGAACCTGCATCAGTTGCCGACAGGCAGCGAACTGCCGCTGTGGCAGACGCTGGAGCTGAGTTACTTCATCCGCCACGACGCGGCCGACATTGCCTGGCACACGCGGGTGCTGCACGAGCAGGTGCAAAGCCTGCTGCCGGTGGTGCATGCGCGCGTGTCGCCGCTGGGCGAGGGCTTGCAGGTGCTGGTGTATGCGCCCGATTGCCCCGACCTGTTCGCACGCATCTGCGGCTACTTCGACGGCGCCGGGTTCAACATCCTCGATGCCAAGGTGCACACCACGCGCACCGGCTATGCGCTCGACACCTTCCAGGTCAACAGCCCCGACCTGGAGCAGCACGCCCTGGGCACCCAGTACCGCGACCTGATCTCGTTTGTTGAAACCCAGCTGCTGCGCGCCCTCATTGCTGCCGAGCCACTGCCCGAGCCGAGCCGGGGCCGCATCTCGCGGCGCGTGAAGTCGTTCCCGATCACGCCGCGCATCAACCTGCGGCCCGACGAACGTGCGCAGCGCTGGCTGCTGGCGGTGTCGGCGAGCGACCGTTCGGGCCTGCTTTACTCCATCGCTCGCGTGCTCGCGCGCCACCACATCAACCTTCAGCTGGCGAAGATCACCACGCTCGGCGAGCGCGTCGAAGACACCTTCCTGATCGACGGCTCCGCCTTGCAGCAGAACAAGCTGCAACTGCAGATCGAGACCGAGTTGCTCGATGCGATGAGCGCCTGATGCTGTCCCGAACCACCGCTGCACAAACGCTGGCGAACCTGGGCGCCTTCGACACGCTGATCGACGCACGCTCGCCCGCCGAGTTCGCGCTCGACCACCTGCCCGGCGCGGTCAACTGGCCGACGCTTTCCGACGACGAACGCCGCATCGTCGGCACCGAGTACAAGCAGGTCTCGGCGTTCGAGGCCCAGAAACGCGGCGCGGCCATGGTGGCGCGCAACATCGCTGGTCACATCGAACGCGAAGTGATGGCCAAGCCGAAGGGCTGGGCGCCACTCGTGTACTGCTGGCGCGGTGGCAAACGCAGCGGCTCGCTCGCAACCGTGCTGGCCCAGATCGGCTTCAACGTGCAGGTGCTCGACGGCGGCTACCAGGCCTGGCGCCGCGCCCTGGTGGCTGAACTGGACGTGCTGCCCGCAACGCTGCATTACCGCGTGGTCTGCGGCAGCACCGGCTCGGGCAAGAGCCGGTTGCTGCAGGTGTTGCGCGAGCAAGGCGCACAGGTGCTCGACCTGGAAGCCTTGGCGAACCACCGCGGCTCAGTGTTGGGCCTCGTGCCGGGCAGCCCGCAGCCGGCGCAAAAGCAGTTCGACTCGCGCGTGTGGGCCGCGCTGCGCGGCTTCGATGCGGCGCGGCCGGTGTTCGTTGAAAGCGAGAGCAAGAAGATCGGCGACCTGCGCGTGCCGCAGGCGCTGATCGAAGCGATGCGCGCATCGCCCTGCATCATGTTCGACCTGGCGCTCGATGCACGCGTGGCGCTGTTGCTTGAGGACTACGCCTTCTTCGTCACCGACACCGAAGCGTTCTGCCAGCGGCTCGACGCATTGCGCGCGCTGCGCGGCAACGACGTGGTGAACGCGTGGCAGTTGGCGGCGCGCAGCGGGCAGACCGCAGGCGTCGTGCGCGACCTGCTGGTCGCGCACTACGACCCGATCTACGCGCAGTCGATGAAGCGCAACTTCGCCGATCTGGCGGCGCCGCACTTGCAGCTGTTGTGGGATGGCGGTTCGGCCGGCCTCGCAGCAGCGGCAAACCGGGCCATCGCGGCAGGCTGAGCGCAAGCCGCCCGATGGAAGCCTTCCTGATCTCGCTGGGCGTGGTGGCGCTCGGCGAAATGGGCGACAAGACCCAGCTGCTCGCGATGCTGCTCGCGGTGCGGTTCCGAAGGCCCGTGCCCATCATCCTGGGCATTCTTGCCGCGACCCTGCTGAACCATGCGGCTGCCGGCTGGGTGGGTGCCTGGGTGGCCGCCGCACTGCTCCCGCAAGTCCTGCGCTGGGTGATCGGCGTCTCGTTCATCGCGATGGCGGCATGGATGCTGGTGCCGGACAAGATCTACGACGAGGTGCCTGGCCCGCAGCGCTTCGGCGTGTTCGGCACCACGCTCATCGCATTCTTTATCGCCGAGACGGGCGACAAGACGCAGATCGCGACAGTGGCACTGGCAGCGCGCTTTCAGGACCTGCCCGCCGTGGTCGCCGGCACGACGGTGGGCATGCTGCTGGCCGATGTGCCGGCCGTGTTCATCGGCGACCGGCTCGCGAAACGGATCCCGATGAAGCTGGTGCACGGGGTCTCCGCAGCGATCTTCGCGGCGCTGGGTGTGCTGACGTTATCGAACGTTAGCAGCCTCTTCTGACCGAGCGTCCCTGCAGCACCCCAGCCGAACGCCGGCAGGCGTTCGTCGTTCGCCAGGCGAAGAAGAGTCCGCAGGGACTCTTCTTCGTCCGGGCTCACCCCATGTGCAACCCACCGTTCACCGAGAAGTCGGCGCCGGTAGCGAAGCCTGATTCATCCGACGCGACCCACGCCACCATCGAGGCGATGTCGTTCGGCGTGCCCAGGCGCTTGACCGGGATGCCGGCGATGATCTTGTCGAGCACATCCTGGCGGATCTGCTTGACCATGTCGGTTGCGATGTAGCCCGGGCTCACGGTGTTCACCGTCACGCCCTTGGCCGCGACCTCTTGTGCCAGCGCCATCGTGAAGCCGTGCATGCCGGCCTTCGCGGCCGAGTAATTGGTCTGGCCGAACTGACCCTTCTCGCCGTTCACGGAACTGATGTTCACGATGCGGCCCCAACCGCGCTCGACCATGTCGTCGATGACCTGCTTGGTCACGTTGAACAGGCTGGTGAGGTTGGTTTCGATGACCGCGTCCCAGTCGGCGCGGCTCATCTTGCGGAACATGCCGTCGCGCGTGATGCCGGCGTTGTTCACGAGCACGTCGACCGGCCCATGCTCGGCCTTGACCTTCTGGAACGCAGCCACGGTCGAGTCCCAGTCGCCGACGTTGCCCACCGAGGCATGGAACGTGAAGCCGAGCGCAGTTTGCTCGCCCAGCCACTTCGCGTGGTCACGGCTCGGGCCGCAGCCAGCGATCACCTTGAAGCCGTCTTGGTAAAGGCGTTGGCACATGGTCGTGCCGATGCCGCCCATCCCGCCGGTCACGTATGCAAGCTTTTGAGTCATGGTCACTGCCCCGTTCGATGCCACTAGCGTTCCACGCAGAGTGCAACGCCCATGCCACCCCCGATGCACAGCGACGCGATGCCTTTCCTGGCGTCGCGGCGCTGCATTTCGTGCAGCAAGGTCACCAGAATGCGGCAGCCAGACGCACCAATGGGGTGACCGATGGCAATGGCGCCGCCGTTGACGTTCACCTTGCTCGTGTCCCAGCCCATCTCGTTGTTCACGGCGCATGCCTGAGCGGCGAAGGCCTCGTTGATTTCGAGCAGGTCGAGGTCCTGCGCCTTCCAGCCGGCGCGCTGCAAGGCCTTCTGCGACGCCGGCACCGGGCCCATGCCCATGATCGACGGGTCGAGCGCCACGGTGGCGTAGCTGGCGATGCGCGCAAGCGGCTTCAAGCCCAGTTGCGCGGCGCGCGCGGCGGTCATCACGACCACGCCGGCCGCACCGTCGTTCAGGCCGGAGGCGTTGCCCGCCGTCACCGAACCTGCCTTGTCGAACGCCGGCCGCAGGCCGGCCAGCACTTCCGCGTTGGTCTTCTTGTTGATGAACTCGTCGGCCGAGAAAACGATGGGGTCGCCCTTCTTCTGCGCGATGCTGAACGGCACGATCTCGTCCTTGAACTTGCCGGCTTCCTGGGCCGCCGCCGCCTTCTGCTGCGAGCCGAGTGCCAGCGCATCCTGCTTCTCGCGCGTGATGTCGTACTTCTTCGCCACGTTCTCGGCGGTGATGCCCATGTGGTACTTGTTGTACACGTCGAACAGGCCGTCGACGATCATCGAGTCGACCAGCTTCCAGTCGCCCATGCGCATGCCGTCGCGCGAGCCGGGCAACACGTGGGGCGAGAGGCTCATGCTCTCCTGCCCGCCGGCGATGACGATCTCGGAGTCGCCGTCTCGAATGGCCTGCGCAGCCAGCATCACGGCCTTCAGGCCCGAGCCGCAAACGGCATTGATGGTCAGTGCGGGCACGCCTTGCGGCAGGCCGCTCGCGATAACGGTTTGGCGCGCCGGGTTCTGGCCCGAACCGGCGGTCAGCACCTGGCCGAGGATCACTTCGTTGATCTGGTCGCCGCTGAGGTTGGCACGGCGCAACAGGTCTCTGATGACGGCCGCGCCCAGTTCGGGCGCAGAAGTCTTGGCGAGCGTGCCGCCGAACTTGCCGACGGCGGTGCGGGCGGCGGCGACGATGACGATGTCGGTGGTCATGGGGTTCTCCGGTGGGGTTGACTAAGCTGGGGACGAGTGATGAAGCGCTTGGCTGTCAGGTGGCTTTGGCCTTGACGTAGCGGCCCGGCGCGGGCTCGATGGCCTTGTATTGGTCGTTGCCCGGCGCCTTCGGTGCGGCGACTTGTTTGCCGGCGTGGCCTTTGAGCCAAGCGGCCCAGTCGGTCCACCAGCTGCCGGGGTGCTCGGTGGCCTTGTCGAACCAGTCTTGCGCTTGTGCCGGTTGCACGGCACCGCCGATCCAGTGACTCCGCTTGCCCTTGGCGGGCGGGTTGATCACGCCGGCGATGTGGCCGGACGCGCCCAGTACGAACCTCGTCTTCCCGCCCAGCACTTGCGTGTTGCGGTAGGCACCGTCCCACGGAACGATGTGATCCTCGCGCGAGGCATAAAGGTAGGCCGGCATGTCGAGCTTCTTGAGATCGATTTTCTCGCCGCAGACGGTCACCTTGTTCGCCTTGCACAAGTTGTTTTCGAGGTAGGTGTTGCGCAGGTACCAGCAGTACATGGGGCCCGGCAGGTTGGTGCTGTCGCTGTTCCAGTAAAGCAGGTCAAACGGCGGCGGCGTCTCGCCTTTCAGGTAGTTGCCGACCACGTAGTTCCACACCAGGTCATTCGGCCGCAGGAAGCTGAAGGTCGTGGCCAGCTCTTGCCCTTTGAGAAGGCTGCCGCCGCCCGGGCTGTCGGGCCCGAGCGTCATCTCGCGCATCGCCACCATCGTCTCGTCGATGAACAGGTCGAGCACGCCGGTGGCCGTGAAGTCGAGGAATGCGGTGAGCAGCGTCATGCTCGCGGCGGGCTTCTCGCCGCGCGCAGCCAGCACCGCAAGTGCGGTCGACAGGACCGTGCCGCCCACGCAGAAGCCGAGCGTGTTGATGGTCTTGGCGCCGGTGATGTCTTGCACCACGCGGATCGCGCGGATCGCGGCGTCGTCGATGTACTGGTCCCAGGTGGCGGTCTTGATGCTCTCGTCCGCATTGCGCCAGCTGATCACGAACAGGCGGTGGCCCTGCTCCACCGTGTAGCGGATCAGCGAGTTCTCGGGTTGCAGGTCGAGGATGTAGTACTTGTTGATGCACGGCGGCACGAACAGCATCGGCCGCTCGAACACCTTGGGTGTGAGCGGCTTGTATTCAATCAACTGGAACAGCGCGTTCTCGAACACGACGCTGCCTTCGGTCGTGGCAACGTTCCGGCCGACCTCGAACACCGTCTCGTCGGTCTGCGACACATGTCCCTGGCGCGTGTCATGCCACAGGTGCTCCAGCCCCTTGGTGATGCTCTCGCCCTTTGACTCGAGCGCCTTGCGCTGCGCCTCGGGGTTGAGTGCAAGGTAGTTGCTGGGCGACGCCGCATCGACCCATTGCTGCACCGCGAAACGGATGCGCGCCTTGGTCTTTTCGTCGCCTTGCAGGTGGTCCGCCATCTGCATGAGCGTGCGCGAGTTCAGCAGGTACATCTGCGCGGTGTAGGCGCTGCCCGGGTTCGCGGCCCACTCGGGGGCGGCGAAGCGGCGGTCTGCCGCTTGCGGCTTGGCGCTGCCCCCGCCAAGCATCTGGTTCCACAGGTCCGTGGATTGCTTGAGGTAGGCCGCTTGCAGGTCGGCCAGCGCCGTGGGCGCGACGTTCAGGCTCGCCATGGCCTTCAAGGCGTCGCCCATCTGGGCACCGAGGGCCTGGGTTTGGGCGGCCATGTTGGCGGCCATTTCGGCGGGGAATGCGGGCATGCCGGCGGTCAACGCAGAATCAAGTGCGAAAGGGGTGCTCATGGGTCTCCTCGGTGGCGGTTTTGGCGGGCTGCGCTCGACGGTACCCATTTTGTTCTACGTGACCCGGGCTGGTTTGTACATCGGCAGTCAAAGCGTGATTCAGCGCTCAAAAACCACATTATGACATTACATTTCATATTAAGTACGAACGATCAGTATCACGGTCGATCCCAACCGAGCTCTCGCCAATGCTACTGATCTCGGTAGCGTGGCTGTACGTCGTGTTGATGGTTGCGGTGGTCGAGGCCACCAGCAGCACGGGAACGCTGCTGGGCGCGTTCTTCACCTTCGTGCTGTACGGCGTTCTGCCGTTGGGCATCGTTGGCTACCTGTTCCTGAGCCCGGCGCGCCGCCGAACGCGACGAGTCGACGAGGCGGAGGCATCGAGCGATGCAGGTGAAAGTTCAGCGGTCGATCCAGACCAGGGCAGCCATCCGCCCGGTGACCCGGTCGCGACGGTACGAAAAGAAACGTGACGCGTCCGACACGGTGCACCAACCGCCGCCGCTGACCGCACGCACACCGGCCGCATGCAGACTGTCCCGTGCCAGGCTTGGCAGGTCGGCCAACCACTTCCCGGCGGTTTGCGGAACGAACCGCACCGAACTCCCCGCACCGAACGCATCGACCACATCGGGGCCGACCTCGAACCGCTGCGGGCCGATGCAGGGACCGAGCCAGGCCTGCAGCTCATGCGGCTCGCAGGCAGCTGCTTCGCACAGTGCCTGCACCGTGGCCCCCAATACCCCGGCGGCCAAACCGCGCCAGCCCGCATGCGCCGCGCCGACCCCGCGCCCGGCCGGCGCGGCGAACAGCACCGGCAGGCAGTCGGCCACCTGCACGGCACACGCCAGACCCGGCGCGGTGGTGATGCTCGCATCGGCCTGATGAACCGGGGCGCCGGGCAGCGCATCGGCGCGCGCCAACCGAACGACGCGCGTGCCGTGAACCTGGTCGAGGAACACCGGTGTGCACCCGACGCCGAGCGCCAGTGCCGCGTGGTTCGCGGCGACCGCTGCAGCCGTGTCGCCGAGGCCGGCGCGCAGGTTGAAGGTGTCGAAGGGGGCTGCGCTGACACCGCCGGCGCGGGTGGTCATCACCCCAGCAGCACCCGGTGAGCCGCCTGCCGCCCAATCCGGCTGCAGCCACTCGGCAGGCAACACCATCAGCTGGCGTCCGGGCAGGCGGACGGCTGCGCCTTGATGAACGCGTCGAGCGCCATGCATTCGCCGAAGACGCGCATCACGGTGGGCACGTGGTCGAGCCGGCAGTCCATGCGCTGGGCATTGAAGATCTGCGGCACCAGCAAGCAGTCGGCCAGCGTGGGGGTGTCACCAACACAGAAGCGCCCCGTCATCGGGCTGGCTGCGAGTTGGCGCTCGACCACGTCGAGGCCGGTCTCCACCCAATGCCTGTACCAGCGGTTCTTGTCGTCTTCGCTGACCTTCAGTTCGTTCACCAGGTAGCGCAGCACGCGCAGGTTGTCGAGCGGGTGGATCTCGCAGGCGATGTCTTGAGCCAGCGCGCGAATTCGGGCGCGGGTGAGTGCGTCGCCCGGCAACAGCGCGGGTTCGGGGTGGGTCTCGTCGAGGTACTCGATGATCGCCATCGACTGGGTAAGTTGCTGGTCGCCATCGACCAGCATCGGCACCAGCGCTGCGGGCGTCATGTGGCTGAACGGCGGCTTCAACTGTTCGCCGCGCACCAGGTGAACCGGCAGGTACTCGTAGCTCAAGCCCTTGAGAGCCAGCGCGATGCGCACCCGGAACGAAGCCGATGAACGGAAGTAGTTGTAGAGCTGCATGGTTCGCGCGCCTTTGCCTGTGCTGTGTTGTCCGTGCCCTACGCGGCCACGATCTGAACTTGCAGCGAACCGATGCCGTCGACGCTGGCCACCAGCGTGTCGCCGACCACCACCGCCGCCACGCCCTCGGGCGTGCCGGTGAAGATCAGGTCGCCGGGGGCGAGCGTCCACGCCCGAGACAGGTGTTCGATGATCTCGGGCACGCTCCAGATCAACTTGCCCAACGTGCTGGCCTGGCGCTTGGCGCCGTTCACGTCGAGGCGGATGGCGGTGTCGGCGCTGAGTTGGCAATCGGCCGCACGGCGGATCGGCCCGATCGGCGCCGACTCTTCGAAGCCCTTGCCCACGCACCACGGCCGGCCTAGCTTCTTGGCGTCGTTTTGCTGGTCGCGGCGCGTCATGTCGAGCCCCACCGCATAGCCGAACACGTGATCGAGTGCGGCGGCGGCCGGGATGCTGCGTCCGCCGGTGCCGATGGCCACGACGAGTTCCAGTTCGTGATGCAGATTGCTCGTGAGCGGCGGGTAGTGCATGCGGCCGACCGAGCCTTCCGCGACTGGCAGCACGGCATCGCCGGGCTTCAGGAAGAAGAACGGTGCCTCGCGGCCGCTGTGGCCCATCTCGATGGCGTGCTCGACGTAGTTGCGGCCGACGCAGTAGATGCGACGCACCGGGAACAGCGCGGCCGCGTCGATGCCTTGAACGGGAACGGATGGCGTGTGGGGGGGCGGAATCACGTAGGTCATGGGGGCTTCCGGAGCGTGCGGTGTCCAACGCGCGCACGCAGTTGCACACGACGGTTGAAAGGTGCCGGAATGATGCCACGCACGACCGTTGACACAAGCGCCGCCACCAGCGCCGACACCAGCGCCGACCGAGCCGTTGCAAGGCGACGCACCGCTACACTTGGCGGCATGTCAATGGCCTCACACAGCATGCTCATTCCACGCAGCTTCAAGCACTGCAAGGCCTGCGGGGCCGAGGTTCGCTACAGCGTGCCGCCCGACGACAACCGCGAGCGCGCCACCTGCACGGCATGCCACACGGTGTTCTACGAGAACCCGCTGAACGTGGTCGGCACGGTGCCAGTGTGGGGCGACCGCGTGCTGCTGTGCCGGCGCAACATCGAACCGCGCTTCGGGTTCTGGACGCTGCCCGCCGGCTTCATGGAACTCGGCGAGACCGTCGCCCAGGGCGCGGCCCGCGAGACCGTCGAGGAAGCCGGCGCACAGTTCGAGCTCGAAGGCTTGCTGAGCGTGCTCAGCGTGATGCGCGTGGGCCAGGTGCACATGTACTTTCGCGCGCGCTTGTTGAGCGACGTGTTCGCCCCCGGCACAGAGACCATCGAGGCGCGCCTGTTCACCGAAGACGAGATCCCCTGGGACGACCTCGCCTTTCGCACAGTGCGTGACACGCTCAGGTATTTTTTCGCGGACCGCCGAGCAGGTCAATTCAGCGTGCACTGTGCCGATATCGCCTGACATGCACAGCGCCGGCGCGGTCGACCAGGTCATCAACCTGTCGGGCGTCAACCTCACGAACGGCTTCGCGAACGACAACCAGATCATCGCGGACCTGCTGACGCGCAGCAAGATCGTCGTCGACCCCTGACCCGATCGGCGGTCAGGGCGGGGCCAGCGGCTCACCAGTGGCGCGAACCCACGGCCCCGTCAGCCCATCGGCACCGCAGGCCAGCAGCGCCTGCGCATCGGCCTCATCAGTCACGCCTTCGGCGATGACCTGGATCGACAGGCTGTGCAGCATCGTCACCAGGCCTTCGACGAAGCGCACGCGATTGGCGTCGAGCGCCATACCCAGCGTGATGGATGCATCGAGCTTGACGTAGTCGAGCCCGGCCTCGAACAGGCGGTCGATGCGGCTGATGCGCTCGCCTGCATGCTCCAGCCCGAAGCGCGCACCTGACGCGCCAGTTCGCGCGTCAGGTCGAAGCGGTCGGCGGCGGCGGCCTCTCCCACTTCGAGCCACACACTGCGCGCGGCGCGGGGCGCGGCTTCCAGCAGGGTGCGCAGGCGCGTCGCGAAGCCGCTGTCCGACAGCGACGCGGGCGACAGGTTCACGCAGCGCGGCAGGCCGTCCAGCGCAATGGCTTCGAGCGCCAGCGCCAGCGCGTGCTCGTCGGCCGCCGGGGTCAGGCGGCTGCGCACCGCGAGCGGCAACCAGTGCGCCGCCACCTCGAAGGCGCCACCCGCTTCGAGCTGCATGCGCAGTGGGCATTCCAGGTGGATCAGGCGGCTCTGCCGGTCCACGACCGGGAAGCTGCCCAGCGTTACCCGACGGTGGGCCAGCGTGTCGCTCACGCGCTCGTGCCACTCATCAGCGGCGCAGAACGCCATGGCACAACCCGCGGACCCGCTTCGTGCGGCCGTCGAACAGGCCGTGACCACGAGCCCGGAAGTCACCGCCCGCTACAACGCCTATCGCGCCTCGATCGACGCGGTCGACGTGGCCCGCGGCGCTTACCGCCCGCGGGTCGACCTGAGCGCCAGCGTCGGCTAGGACAACGACCGCATCGGCACCCGCACGCCGGTCTCGCAAACACTGACCCGCAGCGCCGTGGGCCTGAACCTGACCCAGTTGCTGTGGGACGGCCTGGGCACGCGCAACGACATCGAGCGCCTCAGGCACGACCGCCTGGCGCGCTACTTCGACTTCGTCGATGCCAGCGAGCAGGCTGCGCTCGAAGCGGCGCGTGCGCACTGCGACGTGCTGCGTTTTCGCCGCCTGGTGCAACTTGCCGAAGACAACTACGTGCAGCACCGCTACGCGTTCCTGCAGATCCAGTCGCGCTTCAAGGCCGGCATGGGGCGCGGCGTCGACCTGGAACAAGCCGGCGCGCGTCAGGCGCTCGCCGAGTCGAACCTGAGCACCGAAGTGGCCAACCTGCACGACGTGACGACACGCTACCTGCGCGTCGTCGGCAGCGCCCCCGCGAAGAGCCTGCCGACGGTCGCGATGATGCGCACCGCCCTGCCCGCCAGCGCCGGTGAAGCCATGAACCTCGCGGTGCGCCAGAGCGCGTCGGTCAGCGCCAGCATCGAAAACCTGCGTGCCGCACGCTCAACTGCCGACGCGCGCCAGTCGGCGTTCCAGCCGCGCGTCGAGGCCCGGCTGCGCAGCTCGCTCGGCAAGAACATCGACGGCGTGGCCGACCAGTCGCGCAACAGCGCGGCAGAGATCGTGCTGAACTGGAACCTGTACAACGGCGGCGCAGACCAGGCCCGCCTTCGCCAGCAAGCCAACTTCGTCAGCCAGGCTGCCGATCTGCGCGACAAGGCCTGCCGCGACACGCGCCAGACCACGGCCATCGCCTACAACGACACCCGCAAGCTCGCCGATCAGCTCGTGCTGCTGGAGCGCAACACGCTGGCCATCGAAAAGGCGCGCGACGCCTATCGCCAGCAGTTCGACATCGGCCAGCGCAGCCTGCTCGAACTGCTGAACGCCGAGAACGAGGTCTACACCGCGCGCCGCGCCTATGCGAACGCCGAATACGACCTGGGCGTTGCCTATGTCCGTACCCACGCGGCCGTGTTCCAGCTCAGCGCACAGCTCGGCGTGAGCCGCATCGACACGCCGGCCAACGACGCTGCAGGTTGGGAACAAGGCAGTGATGCACCGCTGCGCTGCCCGCTGCTCGTGGCCGAGGTGGTTGCGCTGGATCGCAACGAGCTCGATGCCCGAGCCCAGCGCATGGCCACCAGCGCGCCGCCCGTGCCGGCTGCGACGCCTGCCGCGCCACGCAAGCCGTGACGCGCTGACCGATCAGCGTTTCACCGGCGGCAGGTCGGTGCAGGCGCCCTCGTAGGCTTCGGCCGCGAGGCCGATGCTTTCACCCAGCGTCGGGTGCGGGTGGATCGTCTTGCCGATGTCCACGCCATCGGCACCCATCTCGATGGCCAGCGCCACCTCGCCGATCATGTCGCCGGCATGCGTGCCGACGATGCCGCCGCCAACGATGACGTGCGTCGCCTCATCGAACAGCAGCTTGGTAAAGCCCTCGTCGCGGCCGTTGGCGATGGCGCGGCCGGACGCACTCCACGGGAACAGGCCCTTCCTGACCTTGATCCCCCTGGTCTTCGCCTCATCCTCGGTCAACCCGACCCACGCGACCTCGGGGTCGGTGTAGGCCACGCTCGGGATCACCCGCGCATCGAATGCGGCCTTGGTGTCGCCAGACGCCACTTCGGCTGCCACATGCGCCTCGTGCACCGCCTTGTGCGCCAGCATCGGCTGGCCGACGATGTCGCCAATGGCGAAGATGTGCGAAACGTTGGTCCGCATCTGGATGTCGACCGGAATGAAGCCCCGTTCGCCGACGATCACGCCCGCCTTCTCGGCGCCGATCTTCTTGCCGTTGGGCGTGCGGCCCACGGCCTGCAGCACCAGGTCGTA
>Ga0209724_1000917_pt1 | contig 27712 bp, 19 predicted proteins | sample grotaG_FD_184143 | JGI IMG/M metagenome (GOLD analysis project Ga0209724, IMG submission 184143) | Glacier valley bacterial and archeal communities from Borup Fiord, Nunavut, Canada, to study Microbial Dark Matter (Phase II) -... | ecosystem: Environmental > Aquatic > Freshwater > Ice > Glacier ...
TGCGTGGGTAAACTCGTGGGCCAGCAGGTTGAGGTAAGCCTGGGTCGGCGCGCCGTTGTAGGCAGCCTTGATGCTCTCGCCCGCCATGCTCCAGCCGCCTACCCAGGTTGGCAGCGATAGGCGCACGCTATCTTGCAGCAAGGCAGCACTGGGGTAGAACTTGACCTCGGTCACGCCCGCCGGAGCTACATCCAGGTCGCCAGTGATCGTGGCATAGGCACGCTCAGCGACAGCGACCATCGCTTTTGCCACCGTTGCATTGGCCGCAAAGTAGGCGACCTGGAAGTGGGGCGTAGCGAGGTATTGGAAGGCGAGATCGCTGTAGTACCACTGGCCTGCTAGCTTGCGAAAGAGTACCTGGCTGCTAACTACGTGCGCGCCGCCCAGGTCGTGCCGTTCAGTCAGCGTGGCGGTCGCCCAGCTACCGTCCGCGCCCAGGCTCAGTCGGTCAAGAGTGAGGGCGAAGTAGGTGGGCTGATGGGCAAAGAGGTCATCGAACCAGACCGTCTGCTCGTGCAAGAGCAACGGCTTCTGCGGGTCAACTGTCGCACGGAAGGCGGCAGCATCGCGCAGGTGGACTGCATCACCCCGCTGGGCGACCAACAGGCGGATGGCTAGCTCGGCCCCTCCACGCTCGTCTTCCACTGGCGCAGGGGTCTCCTCAGTTGGTGGCTGTCCAGCAGTTGGTGGTTTGGTTGCTGGCGCACTCTGCGTCGTCGGGCTGGGCTGCTCTATGATCAGGTCAGGTGGCTCGTCCGCCGTCCTGCTATCCCCTGGGTTGACTGGTGGCGTGGCTTTGCGAGCAGGGCTGCGGGCAGCAGTGGGGTGGGCTGTGGTAGTCGGCAGTTTGGCGACTCGCAGTGGGGTGGTCGTAGCTGGCGGTGCCGTCGGTGCTGTGGTCGGCGGCTTCGCAGCCAGTGCGCTGGGCGAAACGTAGGCGCGCTGAGGGAGGATCAGGTCGGGTGGGGGTGTGAGTAGCAGGGTGATAGTGTCCACTGTCGGGCTGGCAGGTGGCCGCTGCGTCGGCGTGAAGCCAGGGGGGAGCAACCGCACGGAGGCCGCCTGCCCACTGACCACGATTGGCGCAACGACCGGGGATAGCGGGACAACAGGCAGCATCGGCGGGGGACTACCCGCCTGCACTAGCAGCGCGAGGGCCAGCAACAGTGCGGCCAGCAATTGGCGGGGTGGGTGGCTGGTCGGGGTTGCCAGCCGCGTCGTACTGACCTCTACGCCAGCGGGCGGCACAAGCTGGCAGGCAGCATACCGGTCGGGTAGGTAGCCGAGGCGGGTGGTGGCTTGGGGCGGCTGCGGCAGGCGGGCAGCCTCCGTTGGGGCGTGGTTGACCATAAGTTTGCTTCTCACACTGCGGCCCCTCCCCTCGTGGTGCGCCCTCAGCTTGTGCCAGGGGTGGCCCGCCCTTACCCAGGACAAGCCAGGTTATAGTTTCTACCCCTCTATTGTATCACCAACGCAGCAATCTTGCAATAGCGCAATAGCTTGCGAAAGAGCATAAGCAGCCAAGCTAATGCTGCCTGGAACTCACCCTCGATCTCGTCCTCCACCTTCTTCTCGTTCACTTTGGTCAGCAGCAAGATGCCAATCAGGTAGTAGATCGCGGCACCGACCATGATCGCGCTGTAGGTGGCGACTGGGTTGAGGTTGGGGTTGAGGATGCTGGCGATCACCGTGCCGAAAACCGGGGAGAGTGCCTGCGCCCCCGCCGTCGCCAGGTTGCTGACCCCCATGTACTTGCCTGCCTGACTGCGCGGGATCAGGTCTGTGACCATCGCCCAATCCACTGCGGTGAACATCCCGAAAAAGAGGCCAGTGAAGGTGCTGAGGATGGTTAGTAGGGTGAAGTCACGGAAGAAGACCAGGGCGAGCGCGCCAAGAATGCCGAACACCCCACTGAGGGCGATCAGCGGCTTGCGCCCATAGCGGTCGGTGAGGAAGCCGCTGATGATCGCTGAGATAAAGCTGAAGCTGATCACGATCACCTGGATGATCGTGTAGCCTGCATTCGCGTCGGGCAAGATCAGGCCAAAGAAGTTGTAGTTCTTCAGCTTGATTACATCTTGGATGTAGTAGAGGGCGTAGGTGGTGATCGTGGTGAAGCCCATCAGGCTGAACAGGCGGGCGATCAGTAGCCAGACGAAATCGGGATACCGTTTGGCGTTGATGCTGACGATAGAGGTTAGCCGCTGGCCGAAGCTGATCCGTGGGCTGGGCGGTAGCTGGTCTGTTGCTTGCTCGCGCAGCAGCAGGATGTTGACCAGCCCACCGAGGGCAACGATGATGATCACCCCCAGGCTCGCCCCGGCCAGGTCGTTGCGGCTGAGGCTGATACCCATGTAGATAGCAGAGCCGATCTGCCCGAACATCTGCGCCGCCCCTAGTGCGCCGCTGGCCTTGCCACGATCCTCCGCTAGCACGCGGTCGGGCAGCAGGCCGTGATAGGGGCCAAAGGCGACGTTGGAGAACAACTGGGTGAGGCCATAGAAGAAAAGAAGCCACCACCAGCCAAGTAGGACAGAGAGGGTCAGTCCTAGCACGCTGATCAGGGTCAAGGTCGTGCCAATGAAGACGAAGGGAACGCGCTTGCCCACCTTCGACCGCCAGCCGTCGCTGATCGCCCCGAACATGGGCTGGGCGAAGGCGGCGATGATCAGTCCAGGGAAGGTGATCCAGCCGAGCGCAGTGAGCTTGTTGTCGGCAACGGTCAGGCCGAACAGCCGTAGCCCTTCGGCGGGCAGCAGCCGCTCGTTGAGGTTTGGTATGATGAACTGGCCTATGGCACCCCAAAGTACGGTGAAGGCAAACTGGTAGGCGCAGAACCAGAGGTAGTCCAGCCCGCGCATCTTGTGGGCGGCTGGGTTGGCCTTCGCCATTGGTTGGTTAGCAGTGGTCACGATTTTCCCTTTCTGCGACGTTGCATAAGCTGGTACTTATATAATACCACAGGTTGTGATCAAAAGCAAGGGCTGGGGTTCAGAGTTTGAGCTGCACCCGCTCTACACGGTAGTATCTGTTTGCGTAAGTGGTGCAGCGGCCCACTATTACATCCCAAGGCTGATAGTCCCAGCCCTGAGGTGCTGTAAAATAGAGAGGCGGTGCTGTCAACAGAGATCTGGGAGGCCACCCATGCTGTCCATCAAACCCCAACTCAGCGATGCAGCGGTGCGGGACTTGCTCACCGAACGCTTCGCTCCTCCCACTGGCGAACTGCGGGCGTTGGCAGGCGGCCAGATTGCTCAAACTATCACCTTTACCGCCAACGGTCAGGCTTACGTTCTCCGCATCAACCCACCCACCTTCCCCGATTTTGAGAAGGATGCCTACGTATATCGCCACTACGCCAGCCCACGCCTGCCGATCCCTCCCATCTATCAGCTTGGCACGGTGGATGGGCTGCCCTACGCCATCTCCCCAATGATGCCCGGCAAGAACATGATCGACTTGCCTGCCGCCGAGATCGCCAGCTACATCCCTGCCTTGATCGAAACGCTGGACGCGATCCATGCTAGTGACGTGAGTAGTAGCACGGGCTACGGTGCCTTCGATGGGCGGGGGGTTGCCCGCTATCATAGCTGGCGGGCATTCGTGACCAGCGTGGGCGACGAGCATGAGCCAGGCACCTTCTTCGGTAACTGGCATAGCCTGTTCGACGAGACCTTTCTGGAGCGCGACGTGTGGGCGCGCATCTACGCAGCGATGCTGTCGCTGCTCGACTACTGCCCAGAGGATCGCTGGCTGCTGCACGCCGATTACGCCTTCGGCAACGTGTTGGTGCAGGCCGGGCAGATCACAGCGGTGCTAGACTGGGCGAACGCTATGTACGGAGACTTCCTCTGCGACGTAGCATGGCTCCACCATGTGTTGCCTGACCACCAGGTACTGGACCGCTGCGCCGCCTACTACGCAGCGCAGGGCAGACCTATAGCGAACTATGCAGAGCGACTACTTTGCTACAGGTGTCTGATCACCCTCGACTCGATGCGCTACTGTGCCAAAGTGGGGCGTGAGGCCGACTACATCTCCATACGCGATCAAACGCTGGCTATTCTTTAGCTGCTGGCTTACACCCCACGGTCAGCCCTGCCACCGCCGCCCTGCCTCCCTCGGTGATAAACTCACCGCGTACCCGCTCGGTCAGCACCGCCGCAAAGTCGTACTCCAGCAGTCGTGCGCTGAGGCTGGCGACCTCGTCCTCCGCCAAGGGGTATTCTACAGTAGTGATCAACTTGCCCTCGTCGCTGGCTAGGTAGTCACTGGCGAAGATCACGCTGTCTGCGCCGCTATAGTGCAGGTAGTGGCGGTGCTTGCCCGGCTGCTCGATCACGAGCAGGTCGCTAGTCGCGTCGGCCCGACGCAGCACCTTGCAGCCAAATGCTTCCTGGTAGGCAGCCAGGCCGTGATAGGCTCTCTCAGTCAGGAACAGCAAATCTACCCCACCTAGCGCGTCCAAAGCCTCAAACAGGTCGTCGCTCAAGTCAGGCAGCCCCACCAGCACCTTGCTGCTAGCAACAACGAAGTAAGCGAGTCGCTGCCAGCCTCCATCCTCATCCTCACCCTGACCATGCTGGTAGATGGCGTAGACGTGCGGCGGTATTAGCAGGCTCATGTTCGCTGCCCGCAGCAGGAACTGCGTCTCGCGGGAGTTCTCCTCGCCCAGCATAACGCGCTCTCCTTCTCTGCTTCGCTGCCCCGCCGCAGCAGGAAGATGGCTGGCAGGATCGCTACCACTGCCACGATGGCCGCCGCCCTAAACTCCTCGGTGTAAATCTGGACAAAGGCGGCAACCACCGCCTGCCCGTTCAGGCCCGCGTTCAGGTTGGCGAGACGTACCAGGCCCCAGGCTTGCAGCAGCGGCAGGGCAAGGGTCATCCCTGTCAGGCGGGCGAAGGTGACGGTGGCGGCGGCGATGCCTGCCCGGTCGCGGGGCATGGAGTTGATCGCGCTAGCTGAAGTGGGGGCGATCAGCAGGCCAAAGCCCAGGCCGATCAAGCCCAGGTGTAGCCAGGTCGCCACCGGGTCGTAGACGCTGGCCGCACCCCAACCAGAGAGTAGCCAGAAGCCCGCCGCCACTGCCAGCAAGCCCGCGACCGCCACCACAGGGTAGGTTAGCCGTTCGCTGAACAGGCCACCGAGGATTGCGCCGAGGGGAATGAAGGCGGTCATGTGCAGCAGCAACAAGCCCCCCTCCACCGCTCCGTCATGCCCAGCCACGCCAGTGAACACCACATTGCCGAGCAGGGCGAGGTTCAGTTGGGCAACGATCAGGGCCGCTCCGATCAGCAGATTGACCAGGTTTGCGCTGACGAAACCACGAATGGTGAAGTCGCGCAGTGGCAACAGCGGGTCGTGACCTACCCGCTCGACGACCAGAAAGAGAACGAGGGCCAGGATCGCGCCGCCCGCAAACCAGGGGAACAGTTCGGTGGCGAACAGGCGGATCGGCGGTAGCTCTGTCTTCTGCGAGAGGGCGAGGGTAAGCAGCAACAGCGTGCCGCCGAGCAGCAGCCCTCCCAACCAGTCTACCTTTGCCTGCGACTTGACGTTGGCTGGTACCAGGCGTAGGAGCAGGAAGATAGCACCCAGGCTGAGGGGGATATTGAGCAGGAATATCCAGTGCCAGTCCTTGATCGCTAGCCCCAGGCCGCCAACCCCGAAGTTTAGCTGGCTACCCCTGAGCAGGTTGACGACCGCCACCCCATAGAAGGGGCCAAGCACGCCACCCGCTTCGGCTACCGCCCCGATCATCCCCAGGGCGAAACTGCGCCGTCGGGGAGCGAACAGGTCGCGCACCATTGCCATGCCAATGGGCAGCACCGCCCCGCCGCCAACCGCCTGCACCACGCGGAAGCCTAGCAGCCAGCCAAGACCAGTGTCCACCCCAAACACGTCGCTGCCAGACAGCGCACAGCCAAGCGAGCCGATGATAAAGAGGATCATAGAGGCGACATAGGTGCGGCGGTGGCCGAATATGTCGGCGATGCGGCCTAGCAGCGGCAGGGCCAGGGTGTAACCCAGCAGGTAGGCGGTGACGATCCAGCCCGCCTGATCAAGGTTGTTGATCGGGATACCCAGGTCGTTGATCACCTTCGGCAGCACGGTGACGATCACCGTCTGGTCGAGGGCGGCCAGGAAGATGCCGACGCAAATCACCGCCAGGGTGAGGATCGGTCGCCGATTTCCGCTGACCGCCTCTACCCCTGCCTCCCGCTCCAAAGCCGCGCTGGACAAGCTACACCCCCAGATTAAATGAAGAGCGCAAGCCTGCCGCTACTTGCAGATCAGGTCTGCGGTCGGCACGTCTACCTTCACCGACTTGTCGTAGTCGCTCAGGCGAATATCGTAGGTTGCGTCGGGCTTGTCGGTCTTGCTGATTGGGCCGCTCAGCAGCACGCGGCGCAGGCGGTACTCGCCCCTGCTGATCCAGATATCCACCTTGAGGCTCGCCCCAGAGTTCGCGTCGGTGGTTAGAGCCTTCAGTTGGTCAGCACTGATCTGCCCGCTCAGGTGGTAGCTGTTGTCTTCCTTCTCGTCCTTGCCGATCAGCTTGAGGTCAGCGAGGTTGGAGAGGATGTCCACCGTCGCCTTCGCTGGGTCGAGGGCGAGGGTGGGGAAGGGTTGCCAGCAGTTAGAGATGCCATTGATCAACAGGAACTGCTTGTCGCTGCCACCGTTGACGTAGTTGGCCTGTACGTTGATCGGGAAGCCAGCACCGCTGTAGCTGGCGTTGATCTTTGCGCTAACCAGGGTGGGGCGGGTGAAGTCGCCTTCACTGCCCGTCACCGCGATCTTGATCCCCGCGCTAGGGGTTTGGCCCACTACCTTGAGGGTGAAGTGGAAGCTATTTAGCTGTTTGGTGCTGGTGATCGCCCGGCTGATGATCGCGGGGCCGTCGAGGTTCTGGTTGTTGCTGTCGTCGCCGCCGCAAGCCAGCAGCAGGGTGCAGAGGCTCAGGCTGAACAGGGCGGCTAGCAGTAGCCCACGTTGGTTGCTCAAGAGATCGTTCCTCCTTCGCATAGAGGATACCACGCCATGCACCTGCTGATCAAGGTGCAAGGCTGTGGGCAACAAAGTGGGCAGCACGCCTGGCGCACTGCCCACCCCTGCCCCTCTAAAGGGTCGCTTACTTCTGGATGTTGAAGAACATCTTGATCTGCTGGCTGCCCTTGTCTGTCTGCTGGGTGGTCAGACCCCAGGCATGGAAGGGGGCAATCAGCGGCTTGAAGTTGGTGTTGTAGCTGTCGTTGTTACTGCCCATCACCGCTTCAGCGAACTGGCGCAGGGTGCCAATGTTGACGTAGAGGCGGCCCGTATCTGGCTTGAGCAGACCCGCGAAGGCCGTCTTATAGTCAGCATTGCTGGTTACCTTGTCGCCCTGACCGAAGCCGTCAATCGCGCTCTTGCCCACTGCCAAGTAGAACTTGCCATCCTTGAGGCCGTAGAACATAGCCGGGCTGGACTGGCCGCTGCTGAAGGGGACGCTGTAGATGTCGCCGTCCTTGCTCATCGTGATGCCACTATCTGGGTTGGCGGCCATCTGCTTCTCAAGCAGCGCGCTAATCTTGGCAATGCCCGCCTTAGCCTTGTCGCTGTTGCTGACGCTGAGGACGAAAGCACCCTGCGCTGGGAAGCTGATGCTGCCACCAGGGGCGACGTAGAGGGCGTACTCGCCGTCCATCCAGGAAAGGATATCCTCATCGAGGTCGAGGCCAGTCGATTCCTTAAGTTGGCTCTTGATCTGGTCGCTGCTCATGCTGGTAGTGCTAGCACCAGGGCAGGCCTTGAGTTGGTAGTCGAGGCTCTTGAGGCCGTACTGTACGGCACCCTTGATGTCCTGCCCACCAAGAACGACCCAGCTACCAGCAGGAGCCTGCTCAAAGAGAGCGCGGCTGTCCATCGCCTTCGGGGTGTAGAGCATATTCTGCATCTCGGCAGGCAGCTTGCTGGTGTCTATCGAGCTAACCAGGTCAATCTCCACGCCGTTGTCACGCGGGGTGAAGCTAGACATGAAGTTGCCGTCGTAGTTGTCAAGCTGCTTCATCATGCAGTCCACTTGCGCCTGGCTGCTGCCAGTGGTGCCGAGGCTAGCCATGTTCGCCATGTAGGAGTTCATGCCCATGCCGAGCAGGTCAATGCTCTGGCCGAGGTTGAGGTAGAAGGTGACGGTGCGACCAGCGGGTAGCTTGGCGGCAGAAGCCTTGTACTGCGCGCTGCTGTCGAGCGAGAGGTTGGCATCCTTGTTCGCGTTGAGAACCTTCTTGATCAGCTCCTTGTTGGCACTGACGATACCCTCGCGGCCAACCAGGGTCGCGTAGTAGCTCTGGTCGTCGGTGGTCAGCTTGTAGATGGCGTTGCCGCTGTAATCCTCATCCTTAGTCGCCTTGCCGAGGTCGCTAGTCTGGCTCTCCAGCTTGCTGAGGAAGCCGCTGCCGTTGGCCTTCGCCACGTCGAGGTCAACAATGGCGAACACGCTGTCGTTGGCAAACTTGATGCTGGCACAGGCATCGGCGTTGGTAGTACTGCTGCCGCTTATCATCTGCTTGAGCTTGGCTGCATCAGCGACCACACCAATGGTGACATTGCCGTTGAACAAATCCTTGACTGTGCCAGCCTTAGTAAAGAGGCTGGTGCTGACACTGCACTGCTTGGCCGCATCGGGCATAGCCGCGCTGCTGTCGCTAGCACTGCTGTTGATCTTGGCCCACAGTGCCTTGAAGCCCGTCTGGGCCTCAAAGGTCTCACGTAGCTTGGCTAGGCTGGCCTCAGCAGTGCCGCCCGGCTTCGCATCGTAGGTGACGAAAGCGAGCGTATCCTTGGGCATTAGCTTGCTGTGGGTAGTGGCCGCCAATACGCCGCCCTTGTTGATGAAGAACCAGGCACCAGCCCCAGCCGCTGCAACTAGCAGCAGGGTAAGCAGGATCGCTGGCATGGGATTGCCCCGCCGAGCGGTTGCCACCGCTGCGCCCTGGGGTGCTGCTGCGTAATCGTACTGCGGTTGAGTGTTACCAGCTTGTGGCTGCCCATAGCCGCTCTGGTCGGTGGGGCGAGCGTACTGCTCGTTGCCTGGCTGGTTTGGATCGTAGTTACTTGCCACGAAGAACGTCCCCTTTCTTGAATACAGGCTGCAAAGCTGCTGGCCTGACTTACCTCATAACCTAATTATACATAGAATGCGCCGCCTTGACAATGCTACTTTAGCATCAGATGCCTCTACCTGCTGGGGCTGAGGCTGCTATACAGCACTGCTTGCCATACCCTATACGTTACTGGATGACAGTTTGTTGCAAGGCAGCAGGGGTCGCGCTATTGCTGACCTGCCGATAGGACAGGTGGCAAGAGCTTTTTGTTGCAGCCCTTGACCATCGTCCTCTCGTCTTATTATACCCGATCCACGAGTCTGAGCGGAGGTTGGGACAGCGGGAAGCAAGTGCAAGTTGTCACTTTGTGCTATAATCGCACCGATGAACGGGCTGTCAGCAACCACAAAGGAGCGGCGAATTGCCGAGCGCATCGCTGCCGCCGTTGCCGGAGCGCGCCGCCCGACAGTGACGTTGACGACTAACCGCCCTGGCGCGTATAATGGCACGGAAACCTGAACAAGGAGAAAGTGTGCGTGGACGACAACCAAAAGAGCGACGAGGAGCAGCAGTTGCCTGCTGACCTGTTGGCGATCCTGGCCTACCCTGGTACGAACATCCCAGTGGTGCAAGAGGGCAACTACGTGGTTTGCCACGAGAAAGGGGTACGCTTCCCCATCGAGAACGGTATCCCAGTGATGCTGTTGGAGCGGGCCGAGCCGCTGGCCGAAGCAGCCAGCCCCCAGGTTTAGCGAACGTAGCTGATGCCCAATCAACAGGCGGGGCTGCACCTCTGCTTCTATTATCCACAGATCAAGAAATTGAGTGGGGCTGAGCGGCTGATCCTGCGCCTGGCCGCGCACCTGGCTGCCCAGCCAGAGGTGGCGGCGGTAAGTATCGTTACTCACTACTTCGCGCCAGAGTGTGAGCCAGAGCTTGGCCCCGGCGTGCAGGTGATCAGCAGGCAGCGGCGGTTGGATCGCTTCGCCAGCCACTACCTCAACGCTGGGTTGGAGTACCTGCAAGGGCCAACCCTCCTACGTGACGTGCCGCGTGACAGCGATGTAGTTTGCTTCTTCGGCCCGCCCAGCCTACCCAGCCTGTTCCTCGCTCGTAGCCTCAGCCACATCTGGCGCAAGCGGCCCTGCCTCTACTTCTGCTACGAACCACCACGGGTAATCTACAGCGACACCGCTGCTGTTGTGCGGCGGCTGGGCGCGCTCGGTTGGCTGGCCCGCCCCCTACTTGCTCTCTACAAGCGGCTGGATCGCGCCTTTGTACAGCGAGCCGACCGGGTGCTGGCTAATGGTGATTTCGGCGCAGAGTTGATCCGCCGCGCCTACCACCGCCGCGCCCGTGTGATCACGCATGGCGTAGACTTCGCACCCGCTAGCCTTTCTGCCGTTGCTGACCTGCGCGCTCACCTCAAGCTGCCGTCGGGGCTGCCGGTCGTTCTCACCGTCAACCATCTGCACCCGCGCAAACGGATCGACCTTTTTATACAGACCATCGCTGCCATGCAGCAGCCTGCACTTGGCCTGGTAGTTGGCACTGGCCCAGAGGCGGCGGCGTTGCAGGCGCAGGTGGGGCGGCTCGGTTTGCAGGAGCGGGTGCTATTTTGCGGCTTCCTGACCGAGGACGAGTTGCCCGCTGCCTACGCCCTGGCTGATCTCTATCTGCACACTGGCAAGCAGGAGAGCTTTGGCCTCAGCGTGATCGAGGCATTGGCTGCTGGCAAGCCAGTCATCAGCGTGGCCGAGGGTGGCCCCTGCGACACAGTGAGGGAGGGGCAGAGCGGCTATCTGCGAGCGGCGGACGCGCCTGCACTGGCCGCAGCCTGCGACCAACTGCTGATAGACAGGGTGGCGCGAGCGGCAATGGGCCACTTTGCGAGCGACGACATAGCCCGCCGCTTTAGCTGGCAGCAGGGGGCGCGGGACTTCCTCGCCAACTTTGGCCTCTAAGCTGGCGACCAGTAAACACCCCTACTTGCTCGCTTTCGGCGGTTATCTGCTGCTGGCGGTCGGCTTCACCTGGCCGCTGCTGCTGCACCTGGATAGCGTGGCTGGGCGAGGCGGCGACGCTTACCAGAACCTTTGGAACATCTGGTGGGTGCGCGAGGCTCTGTTCAGCGGCCAGTCGTTCTACCACTCAAATCTAATCCTCTATCCCGAAGGTACCAGCCTCTACCTGCACACCCTGACTCCCTACAATGGTATTATCAGTGCGCCGCTGCAACTGTTGCTGCCACTACCAGTAGTCTACAATCTGCTCTGCCTGCTGGCGGTCAGTCTGGCTGGGCTGGGGATGTACCTGCTGGCAGCAGACCTGTGTGGTCAGGGAGGGCTGATCCCCTTCTTCGCAGGGGCAGTCTACGCCCTGTCACCCTACGAGTTCGCTCACCTGAGCATCGGCCACCTGAACCTGATCTCCATTGAGTGGCTGCCCTTCTACCTGTGGGCTTTGCTGCGGGCGATTAGCTTGCCGCCCGGCTCCCCATTTGCTAGTCTGCGCCAACCCGGCCTAGAACTGCGCTGGGTGCTGGCAGCGGCAATCTGCCTGATCCTCACTGCGCTATGCGACTGGCAGTACGCCTTCTACCTTGCCCTGATCAGTGGGCCGCTGGTAGTTTGGCAGGCAGTGCGCCAGCGACGCTGGTGGGTGCTGTTCAACGCAGCGGCAGTGGCGGCCCTGGCCGGGGTGGTACTCGCCCCCATCGTTCGTGGTTTGCTGGGCGAAAGCGGCAGCGGCGAGTTTATCGCCCCGCCCGTTGAGCAGACCAAACAGTTCTCGGCTGACCTGGCCGCCTTCTTCCTGCCCGGCCCCTTGCACCCACTGTGGGGGGCTGATAGCGATTGGTGGGACAGCCACTTCACGGCTGGGTTTGGCGAAAGCCCCACCTACCTCGGCTATCTTCCACTGCTGTTGGCGGGGGTCGCGGTCATGCTGTGCTGGCGGCGGGCCTGGTTCTGGGCGGTGACGGCTGCTGTCGCCCTATTCGTCAGCCTCGGCCCCCAACTGCACGTCGCTGGCGAGGTGAAGGCCGATCTCCCCTACTTCCTCAACCAGATACCGGCCCTCAGTATGTACCGGATGCCAGTGCGCTTCGTGGTGGTGGTGATGCTCTGCCTGGCAGTGCTGGCGGCGATTGGCCTGGCCCACTCGTTGGCGGGGCGCAGCCTGCGGCTACGGCGGACGGTGGCTGCGGTTGCGTTGCTGATCTTGTTGGTCGAGTATCTGCCCACGCCCTTCCCCTTCGCCTCGGCCCAGCAGCCCGCCTTCTACAGCCAGATCGCGGCGGACGGGGGCGGTTATGCGGTGATCGAGCTGCCAATCAACCTGGCGCAAGGTCGCTACGTCTACGCTCAGACCGTTCACCAGAAGCCGCTGGTGGGTGGCTACCTGGCCCGCTTCAAGCACTACCGCACGATAGAGGACGTACCTGGCTTCCGCGAACTCTACTACCTGGACGCGGTGCCGCCCGACATCTTTGCCAGCCCAGCAATGGCGCAACTGGCGGCCCTGCGCTACTGGGGGGTGCGCTACCTGATTGTCCATCCCGCCAAGTTTAGTGGAGCGCGGGCTGCCGCTTTGCAGGTTGCACTGGCCGCTCTCGCCGAACCAACAGTGCGCTATCAAGACGAGCAGATCACCGTTTATACGGTCAAGGCGGGCGTGACGCTACCCTTCCTCAGCCTGGGCGACGGTTGGGGTGGCAGTTTCGGCGGGCTACGCGAAGGGGATGGTAGCGCACCGCTACAACGCTCGTTCAGCGGCACCGCCAGCCTCCAGGTGCGCTGGCTGGCTGGTGGTAGCTATAGCCTCAGCCTTGACGCGCAATCCATTGACAGGGGGCCGAACCAGCAGGCGACATTGCGAGTGGAGTTGGACAGCCGTCCAGTGGGCGAGTTCGTGCTGGGCGATCAGGTGCAGACGGTCAGGGTGCCGCTGGCTCTGGTTGGGGCGCAGGGTGCGGGTGAGCTACGCCTGTTTGTCAGTAGTGGCAGCCTGGTAGTTAGCCGCGTTGCCGTGTCTGCACCGCATTGAGCCGCTCATTCTCAATCAGCAAGGCGAGACGGCTGGCGGCGGCATTCATCGTCGCAAGGTCGCCCAATTGGATCGTGTTCTCTGCGCGGAAGGTGGTCAGTTCGATCAGGCCGAAGCTCTGGCCGCGCACCCGCAGGGGCATGATAGCGCAGGCCCCCTCCTCTGCGCTCAGGCTGCCCGGCTGCTGGTTGAGATTGAGGTGTTCGAGCAGCAGAGGGGTAAGCAGGTGGGCGCGGAGGCGGTCTGTAATCTCGTCTAGGTGGTTGATGATGTAATCGCTCTGGATCAGTTGCACCACAGGGTCGCGGTTGTATAGGGCGGCCAGTCTCAGGCTGGGTTGACCATCACCTTCCACGCTTAGGTAGATTGTGCAGGTCGCCTTGCTCAGGTCGCCAAGCGTCTTAGCAATGCGGAGGATGATCTGCTCCAGCGGCAGTTCCCCAACTAGCAGTTCGTTGATCGTCTCCACTGCCTCGCGGCGGTTGACCGCTAGCTGGTTCTCATGCTCAAAGCGGGAGTAGAGCATTGGGCCGCAGAGTAGCCCACAAACCACTTCCAGGTACTCGTACTCGTCCTCGTCCCAGGCGTTGGGGTGGTAGCTTTGGGCGTGCAGCCCGCCCAGCACTCGTCCGTCCACCATCACTGGGATGTCGCAGAGGGTACGCACTCGCGGTGGCGTGTTGCCGAGCGAAACAACAGTGTATTCATGCTCGTCCTCGACCCGCCAGTTGTTCTCGCGCTGCGGTCGCCCACTAAGGATCATCTGGCGCACCCGCACGGTCGCCAGCTTGTGCAGGTTCATCGGCCTGGTCAGCTTGCGCTCCTTGCTGTCCACCAAGGCATAGATATACTCGACTGTTGCCGCCTGCTCGTGGTAGAGCGAGATCAGGAGAGCGTCCAGGCTGAGGATTTCGCCCACCTTGCGGGCGACGAAGCGGCAGAGGGAGAGCAGCGAAGTGTGCCTCTGGGCATACTCGCTGATCTCGGTCAGGTTCTGTAGGCGCAGGTAATTGCGCTGCTCTCGGCGGCTGGCGAATGAAGCAGCGACTACTTTCTCCTCGTTCTGGTCGCTGCCAAAAGGCGCGTTGTTCTGCTCCTCTCGCACTCTGATCTCTCCTTACGCTGCTTCGCCGCATTATACACAGCAAGGTCATTGTAGCACACTTTGGGCAGCCCCATGCAGCCCCTAAATAGCAAAAACCCCAGCCCGCCGGGGTTCAGTGCGTGTGCTGAAGGATCAGCCGCCCTACCGCTGGACGGCGAAGCGGTAGCCTACCCCGCGCACAGTCTCCAGCAGGTGCGGGTCGCTAGGATCGTCCTCGATCTTCTCGCGCAGCCAACGCACGTGAACATCAACCGTGCGGCTGTCGCCCGCATATTCGTAGCCCCATACCTTATCCAGCAGGTGGTCACGGGAGAATACCTGACCCTGGTTGAGGACGAGGAAGGCGAGCAGGTCGAACTCGCGAGGCTTCATGCTCAGTTCGGTGCCAGCACGAGTGACCATGTGCTGCCCAAGGTCAATAGCGATTGGCCCAGCACGCAGAACACTCTGGCGGGCGGCTGGTTGCGGTTGGTTGGTCGCTGGTTCGCTCTGTTCCGTACGGCGCAGCAAGGCTTTAACGCGGGCCAGCAGTTCGCGCAGGCTGAACGGCTTGGTTACATAGTCGTCGGCCCCTAGTTCTAGACCCAGTACCTTGTCTATCTCCTCGTCGCGGGCGGTGAGCATGATGATCGGTACCTTACTCTCCTTGCGGATCGTGCGGCAGACCTCCATGCCGTCCACCCCAGGCAGCATCAGGTCAAGCAGGATCAGGTTCGGCTTGCTACTGCGGGCGATTGCGACCGCCTCCCGGCCATCGCTGGCGGTGTGTACTTCATAGCCCGCCTTCACCAGGTTGTAGCGCAGGGTATCAAGGATCGTCGGCTCGTCGTCAACTACCAGGATTCTGTCCAACGCAATGCTCCTTCTTCGCCTACCGCTTGCGGCAAGGTAGAGTTGTCTAGCTCGCCTGTTTGCTTGCTGCGAACTGCTGGCCGCTGGCGGGTGGCGCAGTTGAACTCATGCTGAGTAGCAAAGGTTGCCATCGTTAAGCCCCTGTCTGCCAATCTGAGTTTGTTCGGTGTCTGGATTATCCTTATTATACCCTGCCGCGTTGCTGATTGGCAAGCTGGACTGGTTGCCCCTGGCGATCCTGAACTCCTGCCCTTCCACCGCCGCCCCTTTGCGGGTAAAATAGAGGGAGACAACTACGCAGGAGAGCTAGCTTGATTATCCGCAACGCCACCGCCACCGAACTGGAGAGCTACGCCCAGATCAGCGACGACCCAGTACGCAACCGCAACTATCTTGGCTATGTGAAGGTGATGTTGCGCGAGGGCTATACCAACCCTGGCTGGCTGTTCGTCGCCGAAGCAGGGGGCAAGGTCGTGGCTCGTGCTGGCTACTGGTCGCTGCCGCACTTCCAGCAGCCGCAGCTACTCGACCTGCTGATCCTGCCCTGGGCAGGAGACTACTTGGCGGTGGGTAGCCAACTTTTGCAGGAGAGCCTGACGGCCCTGCATGAGCGGGGAGCCGAGCGGCTAGGCTTCGAACTCGATCTTGTGCCTGGCGACCTAGCAGCGGCCCGCGAGCGCAACCAGCAGGCGATCATCACTGCGGAGGCAGTGGGGTTCCAGCCCAGCCGCCAGACGCTGCGCTTTGAGCTAACCGATATGCACGCCCCGATCAGCCTGCCCAGCCGCCTGACCTTCCGCAACTTGACCACAATGGGCGAGGAGGCTTTTATCACGGCGATAGCGCGCGTCTCCGAAGGTAGCCTGGATCGCAACGTGCAGGCCAGTCGCGCGCAGTTGGGGGCGCGGGCTGCCGCTGGCGAACACTTCATGGGGATGCAGGGCTTCAAGCACGAGCCGGGTTGGTGGCAACTGGCCTACCTGCCAGACGGTGACCTGGCTGGGCTAGTGATGCCCGCCCGCAATGATGGTGGCCCGATCATCGCCTACATTGGCGTGGTGCCAGAGCAGCGTGGCAAGGGCTACGTGGACGACTTGCTGGCGAAGGGGACAGCGATCCTGGCGGCCTCTGGTGCCTGGCGCATCCGGGCTGACACTGACACCCAGAATGCGCCAATGGACGCCGCCTTTCGTCGGGCGGGCTACAAGGGATTTGCCCGCCGCCACGAGTACACGATCCGCCTGCCCCACGATCTGCGCTGATGCTAACACGAATCTGGTGCATAAACCCCTTGCGCTGCTTAGAACATTCAAGCTATAATGTGACATAACACCAGCCTCCAATTAGAGCTAACGAGAGCCAACATGATCACCAGCCCTGTACTTGCCGAAGTTGCGGTCAACCGCGCCTTGCGGCCCACTGACAGCCGCCAGCTACTTGCCCCCCAGGGGGAGGAGCGCGCCCCAGACCTGGCTGCCACCTTTCATTATCGGGTGGGGCAGGGGGCCGATGTACGCCTCGGCCACCACGTCTGGGTCAACTTCGCCAACAGCTATCTGCCGGGGATCGTGGTCGGCCTCGGCGGGCTGTCACCAGTGGCAGAGGAGCGGCTCAAGCCGGTTGGTGGCCTGCTGCACCCTCAGCCGATGCTTACTGGCGAGCAGATCGCCCTCGCCCGCTGGATTAGTCGCTACTACCACTGCGCCCTCTACGAAGCCCTCAGCCTGATGCTGCCTCGTGGCTTCGAGCAGAAGTTGACGACAGTAGCTGCCCTTAGCGAGCGCGGTCGGGTAGCGAATGCGGATCACGGGTTGGTTGGCAAGGGCCAGCGGGCGATCCTTGACCTGCTCAAGATGCACGGCTCGCTCACGCACAAGGAGCTAGCCACCTACTACCGCCTGGCCCTGGGCGTGAAGGGGATAGAGGGCAGCGTAGAGCGCATCCGCGAGATCGTCAGCCAGTTGGTGAACAAGGAACTGGTGCAGATCGAAGTAAAGCTGGAAGCTGCCAACGTCAAGGCCCGCATTGCCCGCTTCGTACGCCTCACCTACCGCGAGGAGGGGCGCGTTGGCACGGCGCAGAAGCGCGCACTGGCGGCGGTCGAACGCTGTGCCGACGGGGATGGCTGGGCCGATGCAAAGGAGGTCATCCTTCGCGCCCCAGCTACCCTGGAGACCCTACGCGGCCTGGTCGCTCGTGGCTTGCTGGAGATGCAGGAGCGCGAGTCGCGCCGCGATCCCCTCGCCCGCACCGCCAGCACTGCGCTGCAAGAGGTGATGCACTCCTCCTCGGCCACCGCCCTCGACCTCACCCCCCAGCAGGCAGACGCGGTGCAGGCGATCACCGCCGCCCTCGACGGCCAAGCCAGCCCGCCGGGGCAGACCTACCTCCTACACGGCGTAACTGGCAGCGGCAAAACGGAGGTTTACCTGCAAGCGATCAGCCACCTGTTGGCGGCGGGCGGTCAGGCCATCGTCCTGGTTCCCGAAATATCGCTCACCCCCCAGACGGTCAGCCGCTTCACCGCTCGCTTCCCCGGTCGCGTTGCCGTGTTGCATAGCGGCCTGAGCGACGGCGAACGGCACGACGAGTGGCAGCGGATTGCCAGGGGTCAGGCTGACATCGTGATCGGCGCGCGCTCGGCCATCTTTGCTCCCCTTACTCGCCTACAACTGATTGTTATTGATGAAGAACACGACCAGTCGTATAAGCAAGGTGACGGCGTGCGCTATCAGACCCGCGCTGTCGCCCAGCAGCGGGCGGTCTTGCTCGGCCCCACCGCCTTGGTCGTCCTCGGCTCAGCCACACCCGACGTTGGCAGCTACCAGCAAACGATGACTGGGCAGGCTGGTTTGTTGGAGATGCCAAAGCGGGTGGGCGACTTCCAGTTGCCGCCAGTCCAGGTGGTAGATATGCGGGCAGAGCTACGCAGCGGTAACCTCAGTATGTTCAGCCGCGCCCTGCACGGCGGGATCGTGCAGACACTGGCGGACGGCAAGCAGGCGATCCTCTTTCTCAACCGACGAGGCAGCGCAACCTTCGTCATGTGCCGTGACTGCGGCCATGTCGCCGCTTGCTACGCCTGCGAGGTACCCTACGCCTACCACGCTGACGAGAATACGCTGATCTGCCACCGCTGCGACCGCCGCGCCCGCCCGCCCGAAGCCTGCCCGCTCTGCCACAGCCGCCGCATCAAGCACTTTGGCGCGGGTACGCAGAAGGTAGTTGAGGAGGTGCAGAGCCTCTTTCCTGCTGCTCGCGTGCTACGCTGGGATCGGGACAGCAGTGGCGGGCGGGATGCCCACGACCGTCTGTTGGGCAGCTTTGTGCGTGGCGAGGCGGACATCATGGTGGGGACGCAGATGATCGCCAAAGGGCTGGACATCGCCGCCGTCACCCTGGTTGGGGTGGTCAGTGCCGATACCAGCCTCTACCTGCCCGATCTGCGCGCCGCAGAGCGCACCTTCCAGCTACTAACCCAGGTGGCGGGCCGGGCTGGGCGGCGTGGTGATCCCGCCACCGTCATCTTCCAGACCTACACCCCCGAACACTATGCCATCGAAGCGGCCAGCCACCATGACTACGCCAGCTTCTATCGCCAGGAAATCTTCTTCCGCCAGGACAAACGCTACCCCCCCTTCAGCCAACTGGTCAGCTTCGTCTACAGCGGCACCGACGAGGCGGAGTGCAAGCAGGAGGCTGCCAACTTCGCCAGGGTGCTTGAGCGGCGGCTGAAGCGGGTGAGCAGCAAAGCCGACCTGATCGGCCCCGCCCCTGCCTTCATCCGCAAACACAATGGCCGCTACCGCTGGCAGATCATCGCCCGTGCCACCAACCTGCAACCGTTGCTCAACGGCCTGCTGATCCCCCAGGGCTGGATAGTTGACGTTGACCCCGCCAGTGTGCTATAAATTAGCCACATTCGGCCCTATCAGCGAGGTAGAGAGGCTATGGCTAAACCAGTGGATCAGGTGAAGCAGGAGCAGGTCAGGAGTTGCGCCAAGTGTGGCGGTACTATGGTCTCCTGTACGACCTCGGCAAGGCATGATGGCCGCCTGAACCATTTCAGCTTCTACCTGTTTCCCCCTTGCCAGAAGAAAAGCTTCCTCTGGGGGAGTGTAGCCTTGCCCCGACGTTATTCAGAGGCTTATGCCTGGGCTTGAGCAGGGTGGCTACGTTGAGCTTTACGCCACTGATGTGAAGAAGCTGCGCTCGCAAGCTGACTAAATCCAAAATGGAGAACGAACTGGTCTATGGCAATCCTTGATATTGTACAGGACGGCGACCTGGTGCTGGCGAAGAAATGCACGCGGGTGACCACCTTTGATGCAAAGCTGCGTAAGCTGGTGGATGATATGTTTGAGACGATGTACTACGCAAACGGCGTGGGCCTGGCCGCCAACCAGATCGGCCTGCCGTTGCGCCTGATCGTGATCGACGTGCCGCCCGATGCAGAGGACAGGCAGCGTGGCTTCAAGATTGCGATGGCGAACCCAGAGATCGTCAGGCTGGAAGGGGAGGAGACTACCCCCGAAGGCTGCCTCAGCGTCAAGGGCTGGGTGGGCGATGTGCAGCGGGGCTACAGGGTAGAGGTCAAGGGGTTGGCCCTGATGCCTAATGGTCAGTGGAAGGAGCAGAAGGTCAAGGCCCATGGCTTTCTCGCCCGCGCGTTCCAGCACGAGTGCGATCACCTCAATGGGGTTCTCTACACCAGCCGTGTAACCGACATTACCACGCTGCACAAAATAGAGCGCAGCGAAGAAGAAGTTGAGCAACTACGCCAACAACTCAGCGAACTACGCGAGAGCGCAAATGCGGGTGCGGCAAAGGACACAGGTGCGTTAATGGCAAGTCTACGTGTGATGAGTTTTAACATCCGGGGGGCGAACTACCCTGACGGCGTGAACGCCTGGCCTGCCCGTGCTGCCCTCAATGTCGCTACTATCCAGCAGTATGGCCCTGACCTGATCGGTTTGCAAGAGGTGCAGGCCGACAACCTGACCTACTATCGCCAGCACCTACCAGCCTACCAGTTCGCCCCTGGCCCACAGTACAACAACACCGAACCCTACGACTATGTGGCCCTCGCCTGGCGACCAGAGCGGCTGCAACTGCTGCACGCGGGCGGCTTTTGGCTCAGTCCCCAGCCCGCGCACTACTCCGGGCCAGCCTGGGGGGCAGTGCAGGTGCGCTCGGCAAACTGGGCGCGCTTTGAACTGGTGCAGGGCGGTCAGCAGTTCGTCCACCTCAACACTCACCTCGACTACATCAGCGAGCAGGCCCAGGTGGAGGGAACGAAGCTGATCCTCAGCCAACTGGCGGGGGTGCGCGGCGGCCTACCCGCCCTCGTCACTGGCGACTTCAACTGCAACCCCGACAGCGAACCGCACGCTCTATTCCTTGCTGCTGGCTACCAGGACAGCTACATCACGCTTGGCAATCGTGACGACTTGGCTGACCCCACCAGCTATACAACCCATTACTTTCTCGGCGACGGCTACCGCCCGCAGGACTTCCATGGCTCTGGGCGTATAGACTGGCTGCTGACCAGTGGCGCACTCACGCCCACCAGCTACGCCGTGGCCCGTGATGCCCAGCCGCCAGCCTACCCCAGCGACCACTATCCTGTGTTGGTAGAGTTCAGTCTCGGCTGAAGCGAGCGCGAACCTACCGTCGCGCCCGCTGGTAGCGGTAGGCAAACACGCCGATCAGCACGGCGGCAATCACCAGGTAGCGGAAGGCAGCCACCCGCCAGCCCCCCGCGGCAACGAACACGCCCAGGAAAGCGACGAATACCCCGCCTACGATCCAGGCCGCCTGTTGCCAGCCAGGGAAGAACTGGTTGGGACCGGGCTGGCGCGCCTTGACCTCGGCGTAATGCTCGTCGCAGTAGGTAGCATCGTTGAACTTGTTGATGCAAAGCAGGCAGCAGGGCTTCGCGCAGAGGTCGCAGGCGGCTAGCGCGGGCGCGTCGGGGTGGACAGCGCAGCGGGCATTGAAGGCAGTCGCCCCCTCGAAGGCCGCTGGCACCTCGCGTTGAGCCGCCACGCCGTAGTGCAACTGGCAGAGATGCTGCCCGCGATAGTAGTTGATGCAAATCACGCACAAGGCATTGCGACACACCTGGCAGCGGCCTATCGCTCTGTTATCAGCGTGACGGTAGCAATTAGCTCCAAACATAGCTCACCTCTCCTGATTCGCCTGCGAATAGTAGCCAGCCTTTAATCCTCAAAGTAGCCGAAGCGTTCAGGGTCGGCGCGCAGGTCGAAGCCGTTCGCCAACGCTTCGGCGGCCACTTCGATCCCCCGGCGCACCATCGCGGTGCTGAGCGGGTGCTGCTCTGGGGCGAAGGAGAGCAGACTGGCGGCGACCCCCAGCGTGATACGCGCTAGACCTTCCTCACCAGCGAGGGCTAGCCACTCGGCCATGCGCCCCAGGCGGGCAACGCAGGCGGTCAGCCGCTCTCCCCCGAAGCTTGCAGCGATCAAGCGGCGGGTAGCAGTACGCAGGGCTGCATCAAGCTGCTCCTGCTTGCGCTTGCTGGGCTTGCCGCGACGTGGCATCAGGGCCAGAATCTGCTCTACCTCGTCGTAGAGGGCTGGGCTTTCGATGAACCAGCCGACAAAGTAGCTGCTCTCTAGCAGTGCCAGCACCGCTTCTTCCACCTCCTGCGGCGAGTAGAGGCGGGGGGTAGGGGGCAGGGCGACGCTCACTGGCTGCGGCGGCGCAAACTGCCAGATCGTCTGGCTGAACAACTGGTAGCCAAGTGGCAGGCTGCGCTCCTTCGCCCAAGTCTGTGTGTGGGCGGCCAGTAGCAGGCAGCGAGCGTAGTCGAAGTCTACCTCAAGGTGTGGCACGTCGCCCACATCGTCGTCCTCCAACTCTGCGTCGGCTAGCAACTCCGCAAGGTTGGGGTCGGCGGCGGCAGGGTTGATAGCCACCAGTTCGCGCAGACTGTCGCGTATCTCGCGGTTGAGGTTGTTGGGGGCAAGGTCTTGCAGCAGCCCATTGTGCTGGCTGCCGAGCGGCGCGGGCGGCGGCAGGGCAGCGGTAGGGTAGCGTATCTGGCCTAGCGCATCCTTCACGCCAAGCTCCTCGTGCAAAAGAACGTTGAGCAACTCGTACTCGTCGCCGTCTGGCACCGCCAGCCAGAGCATCTGGGTGCCACGACCATCAAGTAGGCTGAGGAACGCGCGGCTGCCAGTCGGCGGCGAGACAGGGCTGGGCGATGGCGCGCCGAGGGGGGTGGACAGGCGCAGCTTGCGGATTGCCCGCTCCACTGGGGCGCGTTGGTCGGGCGGCAATAGGGGAGCTAGCGAGAACAGAGCGGCGGCGGCGGCGGCACTACGCCCTCCAGACCGCTCTTGGGCGATCCGCAGCAACTCCTCCACCGCCTCCGCCTTCAGGTCGGTGGTCTGGGCGAACAGGCGCAGCGGCAGCACTCCCAGGCTGCCCTCCATGTCGTGCAAGCTGCTGAAGAAGATTTCGTGGACTTCGGGTGGGCTAGCCAGCACACTGTCCATGTAGTCGAGCAGCAGGCCGGGGCTGGCTACTGCCTCCTCCAGGCTGACTTCGAGCGAGCGGCGGGCGGCAGTGGCTGGGTCGCGTAGGGTCGCCATGAAACTATCGGAGAGCGGTTCGCCACTATGCTGGGCGAGGACGCTGGCGCAGGCTAGCCGCTGCAAGTCGGGCCGCTGGCGGTCGTGGCTCGCTCGTTGCAAGCCGTCAACCAGTACGTGCTGCACGCCGGGCAGCGCAGCCCCGATCAGTAGCAGGCTGCATTGTAGCACGCTAGCACGATAGTCGTTCAGCCGCTCCAGCAAGACAGCCAGCACAGAGCGTGCGCTGCCACTGTGCGCCGCTTCGTAGGCCAGCAAGGTGATCCCCGGGGCGGTTGGTGCGGTGCTGAATAGCACTTCGAGAGCAGCATCGGCCTTTTGCCGCTCGGCCAACACACGGTCGAGGCGGGCTGGCTCTGGCAGCTTGCGGCGGCTGTCGGGCGGCTGGCTCATCATCAGTGGATGTCGGGGGCGGTGCTGGCGGGAAGATCGCGGGTGAGAGCCGCAGGGTCGCTGCTGGCAGGCAGGTCGCCCAACAGAGCATCCGGCTGTTGGGCCTTCAGTTGAGCTTCGGCCCTGCGCTCCAGCCTGTCAGCCTCACGGTAATCGCTGCTCACTCGCTCAAGCAGGGGGCTAGCTACTGCCTCGTCGTACCAGCCCCGCACCTCAGTCGCCAGCGCAGCGGCTGGCAGCAGCGAACCTACGAGCGTATCGGCAGCCAGGCGGGCAGACAGGGCGTGGTAATCACCCACGTAACGCTCTGTGCTAGCGTAATCTCGTACTTCATAGCTGCTGGCGACCTCATCCAGCAGCGTAAAGAGGCGGGCGTTGCTGTCCAACTCGCCTGCCAGGTCAGCCAGTGGCGGGCAACCACTAGCCTGCGCTGCCGTGCGGGCGGCGATAGTCAGCCGTTGCAGGTCAGCTTGCTGCGCCTGCCATTCACTGCGTAGCGCACTTGGGGACTGGGCCAGCCGCAACCGCTCCTCACGCCCACTGCTAACTGCTGCTGCTCTATCCCACGCGTAGTAGTTAGCCAAGAATTGCCAGAGTGGGCTACCCCTAGCCAGAGCCGCCCGATAGAGGTTTAGGTCGTCGTGCAGCAGAACCGCTACCTGACCCTTCTTGGCCCTGTACTGAGTTTGCCACTCTGCCCCGGCTGCTTCTACTTGCCCATCGCTGGCTGCTTCGAGGGCCAGGTCTACTCTGGTGATCGTCTGCTGCATCTGGGTGCTGACTACTACCGCCTGACGCATGGTGGCAGGGTCGCTAGCCCTGCTGTACTGGCGCAGGCTACTGCTCAAGCCCGCCAGGGTGAGCGACCCACGACTGGCATCGCGCAGGTTGATTGCAGGCTGGCGGTAGCTGCTAACCTGTGGGGTTGCCTCTACATTAGGTAGAGGAGTGCTGGTGGGCGTACCCGGCCCAGGGGTGGGGGTCGGCTTCTTGCCCGTCAGGTTGTTATACTGTTCGATTGCCCACTTACCAATATGGGCGCGGGGAATGGCGAAGTCGCCTACTTTGGTCGGCACCTTGTCCGGCCAGGTGTCGGCGGCAAGGTCGTAGATCGTGTAGAGCAAGCCGAGGGAGATCGCGCTGTAGATGACGAAGCGGATCAAGCTGGCGATGAAGCCGCCCACTTTCCGCCCTGCGCTCACTTTGGCTGGACCAACGGAGGCTAGCAAGGTCTGCCCCTCGTTGGCGGGGCCAAACTTGGGACGGTTAGTTTGGCCCTTGCCCGTTGGCATCGCCTCTACGTTGCCGCGCCCCAGTTCAAGCAAATCCACTGGCAGTTGACAGTTGGGGCAGCGGTCACCCCGTGGGTCGTGCGGCACCGTGGTATCCACGTACTCACCGCAGCGTGGGCAGCGGGTGTAGAACTGGAAACGACAGTTGGGGCAGGAGAGAGCGTTCTCCGAAGCGGGCTGACGGCAGTTGGGGCAGGGGAAGGTAGCGACCGCTCGTGGGCCTGCTGGCGCACTGACTGCCCCACCGCTGTCGCTGATCATACCGCCGCCACCCACACCGCCATTGACGATTGGCGGACGGGCAATCAGCAGTGGTGACGAGGGTTGTGGTACCTCTACTGGCTGCTGATCGGCAGCCGCAAAAGAGAGACCACCGCCACTCAGCCCAGCACGGGCGGCTAGGCCACTTGCTGGTGGGGTTGCCTCGCGGGCATCCTCAAAGTTGTTGGCTCCGCCAAAAGGCCGATTGACCACGCCGCCAAACACCCCGCTGCTGCCGCGTTCCGCTGGGGGGCCGAAGGGCGAAGGCGGTGTGGGGGCAAAGCTGCTGAAGCTGGCCTCCGCTGGGCTGGCGATTGGGGGAGCGGGCGGTGGACTGCTACCTTCACTCTGGCTGCCGCCCGCGCCGCCAAACAGGTTACGCAGCGAGTCGAACTCACTGGCCGGGGGGGGTTGGCCGAGCGACTCCGGGACTAGCTTGCCGCTGCTGGTCAGGCGGGTAGCTGGTCGCTCCTGCGTTGGTTGGGCAAAGGGGTCGCCAAAGGGTGAGGGGTTGACCGCAGGCTGAGCAAAGGGCGACTGGCGAGCGGTATCCGCAGGTGGTGCGCCGAAGGGTGCGGCGGGTGCGCTGGCAAAGGGCGAAGCGGGGGGTGGGCTAGCGAAGGGTGAAGCGGCCACGCTATCCCCAGCCAGGGTGAAGGGTGCTACAGGTGGCTGGTTGGCGAAGGGTGAAGCTGGCGGCGCACTGGCAAAAGGCGAAGCGGGCTGAGCGAAGGGCGACGCAGGGGTATTAGCAAAGGGCGCGTCGTTCAGGCGGGCGACTGTCTCCTCGTCAAATATCACTGCGCCACTGCCGTCGCTGCCATTAGAGGCCTGGTTGGGGGCAGGCGGGTTGAGTGGGCCGTTGCCAAAGCTCGCTCCAAAAGGGCCATTACCCAAGCTAGTGGCTGGCTCCTCCACCGGGCTGGGCTGCAAGGCACCCTGTTCTTGCAGATGGCTTAGACCCTTGAGGGCAGCGGCGTTGTTCGGGTTGAGGGTGAGGACATTTTCGAGGCAGGTGATCGCGTCGGCAGGGTCGTCCACCACGCCACTGAGCCAGAGCCATGCCTGCTCGCTACGCTCGTCTAGCTCTAGCACTTGTTGCAGCAAGCTACTAGCCTGGGCGCGGTCGCCACGTCGGGCGGCAGCCATACCTTGCTGCAACAAATCGTTTGCCTCTGAGTTGCTCGCCATCGCTCGTCTCCTCCGCTAGTCTCTCCGCTAGAGCCGCACCCGTCGGGGTTGGAAGCGGTACTTCTCGCTCTGGATGATCGCCATTACTTCGCGGGCGGCGCGATCCTGCTGCCCCTCGTGGTTGGTAACAACGTAGTCAAACTGGGGCATGGTCAACAACTCTTGCTTGGCAGCAGCCAGGCGGCGTTGCAAGCTCGCCTCATCCTCCGTACGCCGTTGGCGCAGGCGATGTTCCAGCGTCACCGCGTCGGGTGGGGCGAGAAAGATGAGTATCGCTTCAGGGGCGATCTCGCGCACATGGGCTGCCCCCTGCACATCGATCCGCAGGATCACATCGCGCCCACCATCCAGTGCGCCACGCACCTCCCGCTTCGGCACGCCATAGTAGTTGCCGTAAACCTGCGCCCGCTCAATAAACTCGCCGTGCGCTACCCACTCGTCGTAGGTGGCGAGGTCGAGGAAGTGGTAGTCTACTCCGTTGCGCTCGTTAGGGCGCGGCGCACGCGTGGTAGCCGTTACCGGGAAGTGGAAAGGGTAGGCAAGTTCGCGCATCCGGTGCAGCAACTCGTCCTTACCCACCCCGCTTGGCCCGCTGAGGACAGCCAGTTGCGAGCAGGGGGACTGGTTGACCCGCGCCCAGGCCATCATTTCATCAAATACTACTCCCGGCTGATCAGCAGCCATTGTCGCTCCGTTGGCTAAAGGTTATAATGAGGGGACTGCCTTTTTGGTTATTTGCGAGAGGAACCTGTAATGTCATTCGATAGCCTGACCATCGCCGCCGTTGCCGATCAACTGAATCAGGAAGTATGCCCTGCCCGTGTGCAGCGGGTGCTGACCGTCGGCCCTGCTGCCATTGGGCTGGAACTATACAGCCCTGCCACCCGTCAGCGTCGGCAACTGCTGCTCTCTGTAGACGCAACCCAGGGGCGGGTGCTGCTCACCAACACCCCTCTTACCCGTGACCCCGCCCTTCGTGACAGCCCGCTGCTGCTGCTGCTCCGCAAGTACGTGCGTGGAGGTCGGCTCCTCAGCGTCGAGCAGCCAGGCCTGGAACGGGTGCTGGTGATTAGTATAGCCAAAACCTTCCCACTTGGCAAGCTGGATAGTAACGATTATAACAGTTCTGTCAACCCCGATGACGAGGAAGATGAGGTGGACGAGGGCGAGACTCACACCGTGCGCCTGGTGGTTGAGGTGATGAGCCGCCACAGCAATCTGGTGCTGGTCGATGAGGGTGGGGTGATCCTTGAGTGCCTCAAGCGCATCCCCGCTGCGATCAACCGCTTCCGCACTGTGCTGCCCCACCATCCCTACGTTGCCCCACCGATGCAGGAGAAGGCCGACTTCTTCGCACTGGCCGAGAGCCAGTTTGCCGAAGTAGTAGCGGCAGCAGCCAGCAGCCCCGATACCATGCCTGCTTCGGGGAAGGGAGAGGGCAGCGGCAAGAGCAAGAGCCTGAAGCTGGCGGACGCACTGGTTACCAGCCTGCGCGGGATCAGCCCACAGAGCGGACGTGAGATCGTCTTTCGCGCCAGTGGTAATGCTGCTACCCCGCTAGTCGGGTTCGAGGGCTGGCCCAGCCTCTACGCTGCCACCAGCGATCTGCTCGGCCTCAGCGAGACTGGGCGGTGGGCGCACTGTGTGGTCAGCGTGCCAGGCGAGGAAGGGCAGGAGCGGGTGACAGCGTACGCGCCATATCGCCTAAGCCACCTAGCGGCAAGCGGCAGGCTAGGGTCGGTGCCGACGATCAGTGAGGCCATTGAGGCTTACTACAAGACCCAGGCGCAGACGGTCGCGCACGAGCAACTGAAGGAGCAACTGCGCGGTCAGCTTGAGCGTAAGCGCGACCGCCTGCGT
>Ga0209724_1000918_pt1 | contig 27690 bp, 28 predicted proteins | sample grotaG_FD_184143 | JGI IMG/M metagenome (GOLD analysis project Ga0209724, IMG submission 184143) | Glacier valley bacterial and archeal communities from Borup Fiord, Nunavut, Canada, to study Microbial Dark Matter (Phase II) -... | ecosystem: Environmental > Aquatic > Freshwater > Ice > Glacier ...
CCCGCAGAGATGACGAAGTGGTTCGATTCCAACTACCACTACCTCGTGCCCGAGATCGGACCGGAGACCAATTTTCATCTCGCGTCTGATCGACTCATTCGTGAGGTCGCCGAGGCGACAACGAGTGGATTCCGCACCCGTCCCGTGCTCGTCGGTCCCGTCACGTTCCTTCTGCTCTCCAAGCCATCCGAGAACGCGCCAGCGGGCTACCTCCCGCTCGACCGACTCGATGACCTCCTGCCCGTCTACGCCGAGCTGCTCGCTGCTCTCACCGCCGTCGGTGCCGAGTGGGTGCAGTTGGACGAGCCCGCCCTGGTGAGCGAGAGCATCGATGTTCCTCGCGCGAGGATCCTTGCGGCGACTCAGCACGCGTACGACCTCCTGTCGGCGGTTCCGGCCCGCCCGAGCATCTTTGTGTCGGCCCCGTACGGCTCGCTCGACGACGCACTACCAGTACTCATCGATACCCCCGTTGAGGCGGTCGGTGTCGACCTCGTCAAGGGCGACCTGCCCTCGGGAATCTCGACGACGAAGACTCTTGTCGGCGGGGTAATCGACGGCCACAACATCTGGCGCGGCGACCTCGCGGCAGCCTTCGCTTCACTCGAATCGCTCAAGGCGATCTCGCCGAGCGTTGCCGTGTCCAGTTCGACGAGCCTGTTCCACGTGCCGCACGACATTGATGACGAGCCGCAGCTGCCAGCCCAGCTCACGAGCTGGCTCGCGTTCGCCGATCAGAAGGTCGGGCAGATCGCCACCCTCGCGAAGGGACTCATCGAGGGCAAATCGGCGATCCGCAACGAGCTGGATGCGGCATCCGCTGCCCTCGAGGATCGTCACCGTGCCGCGGGGGTGCGTGACGGCGCCGTCCGGGCGCGCTCCGCGACCCTGACTCCGGCGGACTTCTCGCGCGGGGACTTCGTCGCGCGGCTGGCGGCTCAGGATGAGGCCCTCCACCTTCCGTTCTTGCCGACCACAACGATCGGCTCGTTCCCGCAGACCGGTGACATCCGCAAGGAGCGCGCCGCATTCGCGGCGGGCGATATCACCGAGGCGCAGTACACCCAAGCGATGCGTGACGAGATTAAGCGCGTCGTGCACCTCCAGGAGGAGATTGGGCTGGACGTGCTTGTGCACGGCGAGCCCGAGCGCAACGACATGGTGCAGTACTTCGCGGAGAACCTCGACGGCTTCGCAGTGACGCGCAACGGCTGGGTGCAGTCGTACGGTTCGCGCTGCACTCGTCCGTCGATTCTCTGGGGGGATGTTTCCCGCCCGAAGCCGATCACGGTCGAGTGGTCGACGTACACGCAATCGCTCACCGACAAGCCGGTCAAGGGCATGCTCACCGGGCCCGTGACGATCTTGGCGTGGTCATTCGTGCGTGACGACCAGCCACTGCGGGACACCGCCAACCAAGTCGCTCTTGCGCTCCGTGACGAAATCGAAGACCTCGAGGCAGCAGGCATCGGCATCATTCAGGTCGATGAGCCAGCGCTCCGTGAACTTTTACCGCTGAAGAAGAAGGATCACGCGGACTACCTCGACTGGTCGGTAGGCTCCTTCCGGTTGGCGACGGCCGGTGTGGAGGACAAGACCCAAATCCACACCCACTTGTGCTACTCCGAGTTCAGTGTCGTGATCGACGCGATCGATCGCCTCGACGCCGACGTGACCTCGATCGAGGCCGCGCGCTCGAAGATGGAGGTCGTTCCCGACATTAAGTCGAGCGGGTTCGGGCGTGGCATCGGACCGGGCGTCTACGACATCCACTCGCCGCGCGTGCCGTCTGTCGATGAGGTGAGCGAGCTTCTCGACATCGCGCTCGCCTCGATCCCGCAGCGTCAGGTCTGGGTCAATCCGGACTGCGGCCTCAAGACGCGTGGGTACGACGAGACCGTGCAGTCGCTCACGAACATTCTCGCCGCGACGCGGGCGGCTCGCGAGAAGGCTGCGGTCTAGAAACTTCGCGCTCATACACTGGCCCCGTGTTTCCCCGGTGCCCCGTCTGTAGCAGTTTTGCGTTCAACGACCAGCTCGAGTGCCGCAGGTGCGGTGCCGAGTGGGTGCAACTGGCTCGTCGCTGACAGCGAGGAGTCGGGTCGCTGCTTCTCTTGTCGTCTCAGCAGACGGTTGCCGGATCGCACGGACACTATCGCTTGGGAGAAGCTCAAAGACACGGGAATCGCCAAGCGACGGCTGCTCATGCAGCTCATGCAGCTCATGCAGCTCATGCAGCCGAAGCTACTGATCATCCCGTTCTCCGAGCGGGAGGGCGGCCTCGGGTTCGATTTGCTCTCAAGCTTTAGCGGCCAACGAGTGTCGATCGGTCACGCCAATGGCATCATCACGATCGACCCCGCCGAGACGCTCGACGCGTATCGGGAATCGTTGCGTGTGCGGCTCGGTGAGCCCTATCGCACGATGCCGGGGCACTTCCGCCATGAGATCGGGCGCTACTACCCGGGCGTGCTTCTCACCGACGACGAGCAGTGGGATGCGTGTCGAGCGCTTGTCGGGGACGAGCGCGCGAGCTATCGGGATGCGATCAGTCGCCACTACAAAGAGGACGCCGCGGAGAATTGGGCCGAATCGTTCATCTCCGAGTACGCGACCATGCATTCGTGGGAAGACTTCGCCGAAAGCTTCGCGCACTACCTGCACATCTCGGGGACCCTCGCCACTGCTTCGGCAGCAGGCGTGATTGTGAGCGCCGAGCGCGTCGCTGGAATCATTGATCACGACATTGTCCCGCAGCATAGCTATGGCGAACTCGGCGGTGATCGGATGCTCGAGGATTGGCGCTGGCTCTCGCTCATGCTCAACCGGGTCAACCGCACCATGGGCCCCGGCGACCTGTATCCGTTTACCCTCACAGACCCGGTGAAGGCGAAGCTCCGCTTCGTGCACGAGATCATGGTGCCGCGAAGCCAGCTGGGTAGCCGGTCGTTCGAGACTGCCGCTAGAGCGCCCGGAGGACAGTGACCACTTTGCCGAGAACCTCGGCGTAGTCACCCAAAATCGGTTCGAAGTTCGAGTTGCGGGGCAACAGCCAGGTGTGACCGTCGCGCTGCCGGAAGACCTTGACGGTGGCTTCGTTATCGAGCATCGCTGCGACAATGTCACCGTTTTCCGCGGTCTTCTGCTGGCGGACGACAACCCAATCCCCGTCGCAAATCGCCGCGTCAATCATCGATTCGCCGACGACCTTGAGCATGAAAAGTTCACCCTTCCCGGTCAATTGCCGGGGGAGTGGGAACACCTCGTCGATCTGCTGATCGGCCGTGATCGGGATGCCCGCGGCGATCCGACCCACGAGTGGAACCATCACGGCGTCGCCGACTGACGGACCTGAACTTTCGGCCGGGTCATCCGCATCGATGCTCGGAAGATCGATGAGCACCTCCATGGCCCGCGGGCGATTGGGGTCGCGCCTCAAGTAGCCGCTCAACTCGAGTTGCCCAAGCTGGTGCGTAACGCTCGACAGAGAAGACAGCCCGACCGCATCGCCAATTTCGCGCATGCTCGGCGGGTAGCCCCGTGCCGACACAGAGCGTTGGATCACGTCGAGTATCGCAAGTTGCTTATCGCTCAGGCTCGTGCGACGTCGCGTGCCGCCGGTCGCAGCGGTTGTGTCGTCCATGGGTCCCCGTTCTCGCCCACTGGTTCTCGGCATGAATGTCAGTGGCTCATTCGAAACTGTATCCGCCGTACACCGCAAAAACAAACACCTATTCGAGTGTGTTGCATGCAGTGTCGTCCGCTTACTCGAATATGTACTTGAAATTGGAGCCAATCGAAGATATGTTCGGTACAGATCTTCGAGCCAGCGATGAAGTCACAGAACCAACCACAACAACTTCGTATCCGGCTCTCCCGGCCGAGAGCCGGATACGAAAATCCGACAGGTACCGCCAGAAAGCACAGAAGCTCGAGACAAAGGAGCACACGATGAGCACGATTGCACTTCAGCCCGTAGGGCTCGCAAGCCGGCCGCGCCTGCGTCTCACCAAGCGTGGCCGCGCGGTTCTCATGAGCCTCGCGGCCACACCACTCGTCGTCATTGCGCTCGTGGTGTCACTCGGCGGCGGCGGCGGAGCGAGCGCGTCGCTCTCCGGATCGAGCGCTGGCTTCCAGTACGTGACAGTTGCATCGGGCGAAACGCTCTGGCAGGTTGCGCAGCAACTCGCGCCTTCGGCGGACCCCCGTGACGTGATCGCAGAGCTCGTTCGCCTCAACCGGCTCACCACGCCCGACGTCTTTGCCGGCCAGGAGCTCGCAATCCCTTCCGAGTACGCAAGGAAGTAGTGCAGCGCGATCACGATTCGGCTCACCCGTAGTCTTGAGATGTGACCAGCCTTGATGATCTCCCGATCAGAGACGACCTCCGCGGGCTGAGCCCATACGGTGCTCCACAGGCGCTCGTACCCGTCAGGCTCAACGTCAACGAGAACACCCATCCGATTCCGGAGGCGGTCGCAACCGACATCGTGATGGCTCTTGCGCACGCGGTGCTCGACGTCAACCGGTATCCCGACCGAGAGTTCACCGCACTGCGAGACTCACTCGCCGCGTACCTCGGGCACGGACTCAGCCGCGAGCACATCTGGGCCGCCAACGGATCAAACGAGGTGCTTCAACAAACGCTTCAAGCCTTTGGCGGGCCCGGGCGTAGCGTGCTCGGCTTTCCCCCGACGTATTCCATGCATTCGATCATCGCGACTGGCACGGCAACCCGATGGGTCACCGCCGAGCGCGACGTCGGCTACGAGCTTTCACCCGAGACCGTAGTGGACGCGATCCGCCGCGAGCGGCCTGACATCGTCTTCCTGTGTTCCCCGAACAACCCGACCGGGACGCGACTCGGCCTCGAGTCAATAGCGGCCGCGTACGACGCCCACCCGGGAATTCTGCTAGTCGACGAGGCGTACGCCGAGTTCGCCGGCGGTGAGACGGCCCTGAGTTTGCTCGAGGGTCGGCCACGCTTGGTCGTGAGTCGCACGATGAGCAAGGCCTTCGCGTTTGCCGGCGCCCGGGTCGGTTATCTCGCCGCCGACCCGGCAGTTGCCGATGCGCTGCGTCTCGTACGCCTGCCGTATCATTTGTCGGCATTCACTCAAGCGGCCGCCGTCGCCGCTCTTGCTCATGCCCCCGAGATGCTCGCCATGGTCGAGGACATCAAGGTGCAACGAGACCGCATCATCGCCGAACTTCCCGCCCTGGGATTCACGCCGCTCGCGAGCGAAGCGAACTTTGTGCTCTTTGGTGGAGTGGACGACCCGCACGCGACGTTTGAGGCTCTGTTTGAGCAGGGCATCCTGATTCGCGATGTCGGAATCCCCCACCACTTGCGCGTCACGGCGGGGACCCGGACCGAGACGTCGCTGTTCCTCGATGCTCTCGGCTGGGTCAGTGCCGTCGGTAGGATCGAGCCATGACCGCACGGACAGCACAGCTCACGCGCGCCACGAGTGAGTCGAGCATCGAGCTGTCGCTCAACCTCGATGGCACCGGCGTCTCGTCGATTGACTCGAGCGTGCCGTTTTTCGACCACTTGCTCACCGCCTTCTCGAAGCACTCCCTCATTGACCTGACCGTGAAGGCGACGGGGGATACCGACATCGACGTGCACCACACGGTCGAAGACATTGGCATCTCGCTCGGGACAGCCATCAAGCAGGCGCTCGGCAACAAGTCGGGCATCTCGCGGTTTGGTGACGCACTCGTGCCCCTTGATGAGGCACTCGTGCAGGCGGTAGTGGATGTCTCCGGTCGCCCGTATCTCGTCCATACCGGCGAACCCGCTGGCTTCGAATACCACCTCATCGGCGGGCACTTCACGGGGTCACTCGTGCGCCATGTCTTCGAGGCGATCGCGTTCAACGCGGCACTGACCGTGCACGTCACCGTGCTCGGCGGACGGGACCCGCACCACATCGCGGAGGCCGAGTTCAAGGCATTCGCGCGCGCGCTGCGGTTCGCGATTGCGCCCGACGATTCGGTCAACGGCATCCCCTCAACCAAGGGTGCACTCTGACTGTGATCGCCCCCTTGGTTGTTGTGCTCGACTACGGCTCAGGCAATGTTCACTCCGCCGCGAAGGCGCTCGAACTCGCCGGCGCTCGAGTGACACTCACCGCTGATCGCTCGGCGGCCGAGGGCGCCGATGGCTTGGTTGTGCCCGGCGTGGGTGCATTCGAGGCGGTCGTGCGCCAGCTCGCAACCGTGCGCGGTGGGGCAATTGTCGAGAAGCGACTGACGGGCAGCCGTCCGGTGCTCGGCATTTGTGTCGGCATGCAAGTGCTGTTCGAGCACGGAGTCGAGCGAGGAAACGACACGCCCGGCCTCGGCGAGTGGCCCGGTGTCGTGACCGAGCTGGATGCCCCGATCCTGCCGCACATGGGCTGGAATACGGTCGACGCGCCCGACGATTCGCGGCTGTTCGCGGGAATCGCGGAGGAGCGCTTCTACTTCGTGCACTCGTATGCGGCGCACGAGTGGACGCTCGATGTACAGCCGCCCTTTCCGCCGCCGCAACTCACGTGGGCGACTCACGGGAGCAGGTTCCTCGCGGCGGTCGAGAACGGCCCGCTCGTCGCAACGCAATTTCACCCCGAGAAATCGGGCGAAGCCGGCATCCGTCTAATAGAGAATTGGCTGGACACCCTGTGAGCAAGCTCATTCTTCTGCCCGCCGTTGATGTCGCCGACGGCAAGGCGGTTCGCTTGACTCAGGGCGAGGCGGGCTCCGAGACGAGTTACGGAAGCCCGATCGACGCGGCACGCGAGTGGATCGATCAGGGCGCAGAGTGGATCCACTTGGTCGACCTGGATGCCGCATTCGGCCGCGGCGACAATCGCGCGGTCATCCGCGAGGTCATCGCGGCCACTCCGTCGACCGTGAGCATCGAGCTCTCCGGCGGTATCCGCGATGACGCGAGCCTTGACACGGCGCTTGAGATGGGCGCCCGGCGCGTGAACCTCGGGACGGCCGCTCTGGAAGACCCAGAATGGGCGGCCGCGGTCATTGGCAAATACGGGGATGCGATCGCCGTTGGCCTTGACGTGCGGGGAACAACGCTCGCGGCGCGCGGCTGGACGAAAGAGGGCGGCGATCTCTGGGAGGTCCTCGACCGTCTGGAGGCGGCAGGCTGTGCGCGGTACGTCGTCACGGACGTCACGAAAGACGGAACGCTCACGGGGCCCAATCTGACGCTCCTCGCCGAGGTAGCCGCCCGGACAGCAAAGCCCGTCGTCGCCTCCGGTGGCATCGCCGTACTCGATGACATCGTCGCGTTGCGCGGCATGGTCGAGTCGGGAGTCGAAGCGGCGATCCTCGGCAAAGCGCTTTACGCGAAGGCATTCACCCTCGTCGAGGCGTTGCGCCTCGCAAGCGATTGAGCACTCGCCCTTTCCATGGCTGACCACGAACGTGCCGATTCCGCGGGTGTGCCGTGGGAGGGTCGACGATTCGAGAGCAACTCGAGTGCGTCGGACGACGGGTCTGCGCCACCGGAAGTAATCCGCGCGCTCGATGCGTTTCGAGCCGCAACCGTCGGCGAATCGGCGGTGATCGATGCGCTCCGTGGCGCACGCGTTCTGGTCCCGCTGATAACGGAAGCCGGGGAGGACGGCCATACCGGCGCCGGCCTGCGGGTAGACAAGACCCAGGAGCTCGCTCTCGTCACCGTGATGGGACCGGATGGCAGGGCGGTCCAGCCCGCGTTCACTTCGGTCGCGGCAATGGCGAAGTGGAACCCCGCCGCCCGGCCGATCCCGGTGACCTTCGCCAACGTTGCGGTCTCGACCGCGAGCGAAGGCACCGACCTCGTGATCCTTGACCCGACGAACGCGACCGAATTCGCGATCCGTCGACCGGCACTGTGGGCGATAAGCCAGTCGCTCCCGTGGATCCCGAGCTACCTCGACACCGCCGTGTTGGAAGCCTTCATGGATGCCGCAGAACCCGAGGCCGCGGTCGAAGCGGTGCAACTGGCCCCGGGTGACCCGACAGCCCGGCTCGACGGCCCGGAGCTCGTCGTGCATCTGACGCTCACGGCGGGCCTTGATCGTGCCGGGCTCGATGCAGTCCTCGGCCGCATGCGGGATCGGTGGGCGCAGTCCGAGATCATTGCCGATCGCGTGGATTCTCTCGGTCTCCGAGTGGCGAGCGCGGACTAGCCCCGACCCGCGGCGACGGCGTGGCGCGGTGGGGGCCTAGTTGACGGCGCCCGTGAGCTTCTCGCCCGGGCCCGTGCCCGGTGCATCCGGAAATGCTGATGCCTCGCGGAAGGCGAGCTGGAGCGAGCGCAGGCCATCGCGGAGCGGTCGGGCGTGCTGATCGCCGACCTCGGGCGCGGCAGCGGTCACGAGCCCGGCAAGCACGATGATGAGCTTCCGTGCTTCGTCGAGATCGACCTCGGACTCGGCGTCGGGCGTATCAGAGAGCCCGAGCTTGACGGCCGCCGCGCTCATGAGGTGCACGGCGACGGTGTTGATCAGCTCGATCGCTGGCACCTCGGAGATGTCGCGGATTTCGTCGAGCGCGTCGAATGAGTCGTCCATGGGGGCCGTCCTTAGGGGATCCGGCGGTCGTCTGCTATTCTTCTACAGGCTCCCGGGCTTGGCCCGGGTTACGAAAGTGGAGAATCTCCCACCTGTTGACCGCTTCTCAAGGTTACCGGGTTGTTTCACCCCGTCGGTTCAGACCGATAGAACAAGGGTGTGTGCGGCGTGAGTCGCAAGAAAATCCTCCTTCGTGTGCCTGCGGCATCCGCCGCACCGCGTCGAATTCGGCGCGAAGCGCGAAAAAAAGGAGACACGCATCAGCGATCCTCGTACCAATGACCGAATCCGCGTTCCGGAGGTCCGTCTTGTTGGCCCCAATGGCGAGCAAGTCGGTGTCGTCCGAATCGAAGACGCTCTCCGGCTGGCTCAGGAGGCCGACCTGGATTTGGTTGAGGTAGCTCCCAACTCCAAGCCGCCCGTCGCCAAGATCATGGATTACGGCAAGTTCAAGTACGAAGAGGCCCAAAAGGCCAAGGAAGCGCGCAAGAACCAGGCGAACACGATCCTTAAAGAGGTTCGTTTCCGCCTCAAGATCGACACACACGACTACGAGACCAAGCGCAAGCGCGCCGAGGGATTCCTCGCCGCGGGCGACAAGGTCAAGGCAATGATTCTGTTCCGTGGCCGCGAGCAATCGCGACCCGAGCAGGGCGTTCGGCTGCTGCAGCGCTTTGCCGAGGATGTTGCGGAGTACGGCTCGGTCGAGTCGACTCCGACCATCGACGGCCGCAACATGGTGATGGTGATCGGCCCTCACAAGAACAAGGCAACCGCGAAGGCGGAGGCGGAGGCGCGTAAGGCCGCGAACAAGCCGACCCGCGCAGCAGAACCGGCTGCACCAGCATCGGCCGGGCCAGCGGCCGCGAAGGCACCACGGGTGGCGAAGGCGGCGCCGGTACCACCCGCAGCACCCGCAGCAGACGTAGCACCAGCGGCACCACAAGACGTACCGGCACCAGCGCCGGTGAAGGCGACACCCGCCAAAGCAGCCAGCCCGGCGGCCGCGGCGAGCGCCATCAAGAAAGCCACAACGAAAGAGGTAAAGGATGCCTAAGCAGAAGACGCACTCCGGTGCGAAGAAGCGCTTCAAGATCACGGGAAGCGGCAAGGTCATGAAGCAGAGTGCCGGCATGCGACACAACCTTGAGGTCAAGAGCGGCAAGCTCAAGCGTCAGTTGAACCAGGAGCAGGTTCTGGCTCCGTCGGACGCCAAGGTCATCAAGAAGCTTCTGGGCAAGTAAGAGATCAGGGACTGAGAAATGGCAAGAGTCAAAAGGGCGGTCAACGCCCACAAGAAGCGTCGCGTTATCCTCGAGCGCGCATCCGGTTACCGTGGCCAGCGTTCACGCCTGTACCGCAAGGCGAAGGAGCAGGTCACTCACTCCCTCGTCTATGCGTACCGCGACCGCCGTGCGCGCAAGGGCGACTTCCGTCGCCTGTGGATTCAGCGCATCAACGCCGCCTCCCGTGCCAACGGCCTGACCTACAACCGCCTGATCCAGGGCTTGAACCTGGCTGGCATCGAGGTCGACCGTCGCATCCTCGCTGACCTCGCGGTCACCGAGCCCGCCACGTTTGCCGCGATCGTTGCGACCGCCAAAGCAGCGCTTCCGGCGGACACGTCGGCCCCCAGGGCCGTCGCCTAACTAGCTGTACCCGATCGAAGCCCCGAGCGCCGTGTGCTCGGGGCTTCGATCGTTCTCGGGTATGTGTTGGGGTAGTGAGCCTAGGCTTGATACATGATCGACAACCCGCGCTCGCCGCGCGTGCGTGCCGTGGCCAAACTGGCCAAGCGTGAGGCGCGCGTCGAAACCGGATTATTCCTCCTCGAGGGCCCCCAAGCGGTGGCAGAGGCGCTCTCGTTCCGGCCCGAACTCGTCGTCGATCTCTTCGCGACGCCCACTGCCCTCGACAAGCACTTCGACATCGCACGGCGTGCGAGTGCGGCGGGAGTTGAGCCCGAATTCGTGAGCGAGCACGTGCTCGACGCCATGGCCGACACGGTCACGCCGCAAGGGATCGTGGCCGTGTGCCGTCAGTTCCCGACGTCGGTCCGCGACATCCTCGCGGCCGAGCCCAAGCTCGTCGCGATTCTGCAAGAGGTGCGGGATCCGGGAAACGCCGGCACGATCATCCGGGCCGCGGATGCCGCTGGCGCCGATGCCGTGATCTTCACCGGTCGCAGCGTCGACCTATACAACCCCAAGGTCGTGCGGGCCACAACTGGATCGCTCTTCCACCTGCCGGTCGCCATCGACAACGAACTCGAAACCGTGGTCGAGCGGGCAAAGTCGGTCGGCCTCCAGGTCATTGCTGCCGACATCAAGGGAGCCGACTTGCTCTCCGCGCGTAAGGCGGGAGCGCTTGCGGCCCCGACGGCCTGGTTGTTCGGCAACGAAGCGCGCGGGTTGACGGACGAACACTATGCCCTCGCGGACTGGGTGATCACGGTGCCCATCTACGGACACGCGGAGTCGATGAACCTGGCAACGGCCGCGGCGGTGTGCCTGTATGAGAGCGCGTTCGCGCATCGCAGCTGAGAGCGGAACGATCGATCACTGTCTGGCGCGTCGTCTTCTCAACACGCTAGACAGCAGTCACTGCTCGGTGGGACACTTCCTCCATGGGCGCTAAATCGGCCGCGAGCGGCCTTCTAGTTGTTCTGGTCCTGAGCCTGACCGCGTGCACTGCGGTGCTCGCGCCGAGTCCGGCACCGGTTCCGACCCTCATCCCCACTGGGTCTCCGACCTCGACGGTGACCAACGACGAGTCATCGATCGATGGTCTTTACACCGTCACAATCACCAGGGAGGAGCTGCTTGCGGGGGGAGTCACCGATCCCGCAGTTGTTACCGAGTACGCCGGCCTCTACTACTGGACCTTCAGTGATGGGCGCTGGACCTACGACCAGACTTCAGACAAACCGTTGGCCAACCCCGGCGGCGTGGGCGACTACACGCTCGAAGGCACCCAATACACGCACTACTGGGGCGACAAACCCGACGAGATCACCACGGCGACGGTAACGATCCTCGACGATAGGTCACTGCGGTTCACCGACATCGTCGACGGCGACCGGCAGCAGCAGGCGATATCAGAGGTCACCTTCGGGCTTCACCAGTGGGTTCGGGTGGGCGACTGACCGCAGCCCATTGCGCGCACTAAACTCGTCACTTGTGTCAGAGTCCCCAGCAATCTCGGAAGTGACCGTAGCTGCAGCCGCGGATGCGGCCGTCGAAGCAATAGCTGCAGCCACCTCGATGGCGCAGCTGCGCATCGCGCGCACCGCCCACGCCGGGGAGGCATCGCCTTTGGCGCTGCTCAACGCCAGCCTTAAGTCCGTGCCGGCCGAGGAGCGTGCCGCGGCCGGAAAGCTCGTCGGTCAGGCGCGCGCCACGGTCGCTCAAGCGCTTGCCGCGCGCGAGGCCGAACTCGCCGTTGCCGAGGAAAATGAGCGTCTCGTCGACGAAGCAGTGGATGTCACTGCCGTCGCCTCGCGTCGTCGCTCCGGTGCGCGGCATCCGCTGACCCTGCTCATGGAAACCATGGCCGATGTGTTCATCGGAATGGGGTGGGAGATCGCGGAAGGCCCCGAGCTCGAGAACGAGTGGTTCAACTTTGACGCGCTCAACATGGACGAAGACCACCCGGCTCGCGGTACGCAAGACACGTTCTTCGTCGACCCGGTCGAATCCCACTTGCTCTTGAGGACACAAACGAGCCCCGTGCAAATTCGCTCACTCTTGGATCGACCGCTCCCGGTCTACGTGATCTCGCCCGGCAAGGTGTTCCGCAAAGACGAGCTCGACGCGACCCACACTCCCGTTTTCCACCAACTCGAGGGCATCGCGATCGACAAGAACCTCACGATGGCCCACTTGCGCGGCACCCTCGAGCACCTCGCGCGCGCCATGTTCGGTGAGGATGCGCGCATTCGGCTGCGACCCAACTACTTCCCGTTCACCGAGCCGAGCGCCGAGATGGACGTCTGGCAACCCCGCGCCAAGGGCGGTGCGCGCTGGGTCGAGTGGGGCGGGTGCGGCATGGTCAATCCCAATGTCCTGCGCGCGGCGGGCATCGATCCCGAGGTGTACCAGGGTTTCGCGTTCGGGATGGGAATTGAACGCACGCTCATGTTCCGCAACGACATGAACGAGATGCGTGACATCGTCGAAGGCGACATCCGCTTCTCTCAGCAGTTCGGCATGGTGGTCTGATGCGCGTGCCGATCAGTTGGTTGCGCGAGTTCGTCGCGGTTCCCCTTGGCGTGACACACGAGCAGATGCATGCGGCGCTCGTGAAAGTCGGCTTCGAAGAGGAAGACGTGCACGGGTTCGAGGTGACCGGTCCCGTTGTCGTCGGCCAGGTGCTGTCGTTCGAGCCCGAGCCGCAATCCAACGGCAAGACGATCAATTGGTGCCAAGTGGATGTCGGCGAAGCCGAGCCCCGCGGCATCGTCTGCGGCGCCCACAATTTCGCGGTCGGCGACAAGGTCGTCGTCTCGCTGCCGGGAGCAGTGCTCCCGGGACCCTTCCCGATCGCCGCCCGCAAGACCTACGGTCACACCTCCGACGGGATGATCGCCTCGGCGCGCGAACTCGGGCTCGGCGAGGAGCACGACGGCATCCTGCTGCTGGGCAGTCTCGGTCTCGACCCGGAACTCGGGGCGGACGCAATTTCACTGCTCGGGCTCGACGACTTCGCGATCGAGATCAATGTCACACCCGACCGCGGATACGCGTTCTCGATCCGCGGCGTCGCTCGTGAGTACTCGCACTCCACCGGGTCGGCGTTCACCGACCCCGCGATGCAGCTCGACTTGGGCGACGCCCCGAGCGGGTTCTCGGTGTCCATTGAGGACGTAGCACCGATTCGCGGCCGGGTGGGAGCGAGCGTCTTCATGACGCGCGTAGTTCGCGGCGTTGATGCGACGCGCCGCAGTCCCGCATGGATGGTCGCTCGACTGACGCTCGCCGGCATCCGCTCAATCTCGTTGCCCGTCGACATCACGAATTACGTCATGCTTGAGCTCGGTCAGCCGACTCACGCGTACGACCTCGACAAGCTCACGGGCGGCATCGTCGTGCGGCGCGCCACCGCGGGTGAGACGCTCACGACGCTTGACGAAAAGCTGCGAACGCTCGACCCCGAAGACCTTGTCATCACCGACGGTTCGGGGCCGATCGGTCTCGCCGGAGTCATGGGCGGAGCCTCAACCGAGATCGACTCGACGTCGACAAATGTGCTCGTGGAGGCCGCGAACTTCGACCCAGTGTCGATCGCGCGCACCGCCCGGCGCCACAAGCTTCCGAGCGAAGCATCCCGTCGCTTCGAGCGCGGCGTCGACCCTGCGGTCGCTCGTGCGGCCGCCGCACGAGTCGTCGAGCTTCTTGTCGACCTCGCGGGGGGAACAGCCGACGCCCTCGGATCGGTGCTCGACAACTCGGTCGCTCCCGCGGCCATCGACCTCCCCGAATCGTTTATCGAGAGCCTGATTGGTGGCATGTTTTCGGCCGATGAGGTCACGAATTCGCTTACCGATATCGGTAGCATCGTCGAGGCAACCAACGAGGGATGGCGCGTCACCCCGCCCACCTGGCGCGCCGACCTCACCGATAAAGCCACCCTCGCGGAGGAGGTCGCCCGGATCGTCGGTTACGAGCGGATCCCGTCCGTCCTCCCGGTCGCACCGCCGGGACGTGGACTCTCGCGCGAGCAGCGCTTGCGTCGTTCGGTGTCGAACGGTCTCGCAGCGGCCGGTCTCACCGAGGTGCTCGCGTACCCCTTCGTCTCGAAGCAATCGAATGATCTCTTCGGATCCCCCGAGTCCGGACCGGTCGCCGCGATTGCGCTCGCGAATCCGCTCGACCCGGATGCCAGCTACCTTCGCACATCGTTATGGCCGGGGCTCATCAGCATAGCCCGACGCAACCTGTCGCGCGGCTTGACGGATCTCGCGCTCTTCGAGGTCGGCAATGTTGTGTGTCCGGTAGCCGGCGTCGCGTACGGGTCCGGTGCGCTGCCCGCGGGTAACCTGCGCCCGACCGACGAGGTGCTTGGGGCGCTTCGCGCGAGCATCCCGCCACAGTCTTGGCACGTCGGTGCTCTGTTTCTCGGAGACAGCGTTGGCAAGCAGCCCGGATTTGCTGCACTCGGATCGGGGCTCTGGGAAGCGCTCGATGCGGCACGTCACGTCGCGGCGCTGGTCTCAGCTTCGCTCGAGATCGTGTCAGGCACCCACCATGCCCTTCACCCGGGTCGTACGGCTCAATTGCTGATCGGGAAACGCGTCGTCGGTTATGCGGGAGAGCTAGTGCCTTCGGTCGCCGCTGAACTCGACCTGCCTCGTGTTGTCGCTCTGCTCGAACTTGATCTTGACGCGCTCATCGAACTCGCGGCAACCGAGATCGTCCCCACACCGATCTCGACCTTCCCGGCGGCGACCCAAGACCTCTCACTCGTGGTCTCCGACGAAGTGCGCGCGGGTGACCTGCTCGCTGTGCTGATCGAGGGCGCGGGCGCTCTGCTCGAACACGCGGTACTCGTCGACGACTACCGAGGCACTGGGGTGCCCGAGGGAAGTAAGTCGCTCACGTATTCACTGCGCTTCCGCGCTTCCGATCGCACACTCACGGCAGCAGAGGCGACCGAGGCGAAGACCGCAGCCGTCACGCTCGCGTCAACGCGACTCGGGGCGGTACTGCGGGAGTAGCCCGCTGGGCCGGCGGTGCCGGTTTAACCGGGCGTGCCGCTACTTGGTTCCGCCGCCCAGCAGGCTTCCGAGGAGCCCGCCGATCGCGCTCTGAGTGTGCGGGTCAGAGATGAGTCCACCAAGAATTTCGCCGATACCGCCGCCTGTCGAGGATGCGGGTGCCGAGGGCGCGCCCGGTGCGCCGGCTTTGCCTGCGGCCGCGGCCACGACGTCGCTCTGCTTCGAGCCGAACACGTGCTTCACAATTTTTTGGCCGTCAGCCGTATCGATCTTGTCGATGCTCATCGACGTCGTGGTGTGCTTCCCTAGAGCCGACTCGAGGGACTTGGCTCCGCCGGCATCCTGCGCGTTAGCCGCGAGCCCTCCGACCATTGTTGGCACCGCGACGGCGATCGCGACCTCCGCGACCGAGGGGTCGACGCCGAGCTTCTTGGCAATGTCATCGATCGGAATGAGGTTGATGAGACCGGAAAGGTCAGACATGAAGTGCTCCTCTGGATGTGCTGGACCCCTCGGTGACCGTCCAATCGTGACCGAGGGTATCGATTCGCGCCCCGTCGGGGGAGGGGAGTACGCTCAATCCCGTGACCGCCTTCCGCATCACCGAGAGCCGCAGCGAGCTGGCTCCCGGGCTGCGTCGCGCGCTTTCGCTGCGCGGTCGCGACGAGCGACGATAGGCGGCGCCTCGAGCTTCGTGCCCGCCTCGGGTCGAACGAGCCGCCGCCCGACCTCTCCTCGTCCGTCTCTCAATAAGGTAAATGCATGTCTTTATCGGTCGCCGTCGCTGGCGCTAGCGGTTATGCCGGCGGTGAATTGCTGCGCATTCTCAGCTCGCACCCCGAGTTCGACGTCACGACGGTGACGGCAAACCGGAATGCGGGGCAACCGCTCATTGCCCTGCAGCCGCACTTGCGGTCACTGAGGCATCTGCAGTTGCAGGCGACCGATCCCGCTGTACTCGCGGGCCATGATGTGGTATTTCTCGCGCTGCCGCACGGTGCGTCCGGCGCGGTGACCGCGGCACTGCCCGCCGGAACACTTCTGGTCGACTGCGGCGCAGACCATCGCCTCACCGACGAGTCCGACTGGAAACAGTTCTACGGTGGCGAGTACTACGGGGCGTGGGACTACGGTTTGCCCGAGTTGCTTCTCGGTGGAGGCGGCACCCAGCGCGTGAACCTCAAGGCGTCCAAGCGCATCGCGGTTCCCGGATGCAATGTCACGGCGATCACCTTGGCTCTCGCCCCCGGCATCCGTGCCGGCGTGATCGAAGCGAGCGACCTCGTCGCGGTTCTCGCGGTCGGTCCGTCCGGTGCGGGCAAAAGTCTTCGCACCGATTTGCTCGCGAGTGAGATCTTGGGCTCGGCTTCGGCGTATCAGGTCGGTGGGATCCACCGGCACACTCCCGAGATCAGCCAAAATCTTGCGGTCGCGGGCGGGGTCGACGTGAGCGTGTCGTTCACTCCCGTGCTCGTTCCGATGAGTCGTGGCATTCTTGCGACATCGACGGCGCGTCTGCGGCCGGGCGTGACCGAAACCCAGGTTCGGGATGCCTGGGAGACCGCGTACGCCGAAGAGCCCTTCGTGCACGTGCTCCCGGCCGGTCAATTCCCGCGTACGGCGGACACCGTTGGCGCGAACACGGCACTCATCGGGCTGGCCGTCGACAAGGCTGCGGGGCGGGTCGTCGTGGTGAGCGCGATCGACAACCTCGTCAAGGGAACGGCTGGCGCGGCGATCCAATCGGCGAACATTGCGCTCGGACTCGACGAGACGCTCGGACTTTCAGTGGATGGAGTGGCACCATGAGTGTGACAGCGGCGAAGGGCTTCGAGGCTGCCGGAGTCGCTGCCGGGCTCAAATCCAGTGGCGGGTTGGATCTGGCCCTTGTCGTCAACCGCGGACCGCTCGCGAACGCCGCCGCGGTGTTCACGAGCAATCGGTCGAAGGCGAATCCGATCATCTGGTCGCAACAAGTCATCGCCGGGGGCACGGTGTCTGCGATTGTGCTCAACTCGGGCGGCGCAAATTGCTTCACGGGCTCGCAGGGATTTCAGGTCACGCACTCGACGGCTGAAGCAGTCGGGGCGGCGCTCTCCGTGGGCGCAGGGGACGTGCTCGTGTGTTCGACCGGGCTCATCGGCGATCAGTTGCCGCTCGACAAAGTACTTGCGGGGGTGACTATAGCCGCGGCATCCCTCGGGGATCACGGCGAGCACGCGAGTGAGGCAATCATGACGACCGATTCGGTGCCCAAGCGCTCGATAAAGCGCGGCAACGGCTACACCGTCGGCGGGATGGCCAAAGGTGCCGGAATGCTCGCCCCGGGGTTAGCGACAATGCTCGTCGTGATCACGACAGACGTGGTGCTCTCCAGCGCCGAGCTCGACATCGCCCTGCGGTCCGCAACGCGAGTGAGTTTTGACCGACTGGACTCAGACGGTTGCATGTCGACGAACGACCAAGTCTCCCTTCTCGCTTCGGGCGCTTCCGGCGTCGAACCGCGGCTTGAGGCATTCACGGAAGTCCTCACAGCGGTGTGCCTCGACCTCGCCGAGCAGCTGCAGGGAGACGCTGAAGGGGCGAGCCACGACATCCGGATCGAAGTGATTGGTGCGCTGACCGAGGATGACGCCGTCGAGGTGGGCCGCTCCGTTGCCCGCAACAATCTCTTCAAGGCCGCCGTATTCGGTAACGATCCCAATTGGGGACGCGTGCTCGCGGCGATTGGAACAACGGATGCCGCATTCGATCCGTACGACGTCGATGTCGCGATGAACGGGGTGCGGGTCTGCCACGGTGGGGCACCCGATCGACCCCGCGCGGAAGTCGACCTCACGCCACGTCGCATGCACCTCCAGATCGACCTTCGAGTCGGGGACGCGACCGCGACTATTCTCACGAACGACCTCACGCACGACTACGTGCACGAGAACAGCGCGTACGCCAGCTGATGGCCGAGTTCTCTGCAGCAGAAGATCAAGAGCAAGCCGCGGCAAAAGCGCGCGTCCTCATCGAGGCACTCCCGTGGCTTAAGCGGTTCCGCGACGAGATCATTGTGGTCAAGTTGGGCGGCAACGCGATGGTCGATGACGAGCTCACGATCTCATTCGCCGAAGACATGGTCTACTTGCGCCTGGCCGGAGTCAAGCCGGTCGTCGTGCACGGCGGAGGCCCGCAAATCACGGCTGAACTGAAAATCCGCGGCATCGCGAGTGAGTTCACGGGGGGCTACCGAGTCACCACCGCCGAGTCAATGCCCGTGGTTCGCGAAGTGCTCGTCGACCGGGTCGGCGGCGAACTAGTCCACCTCATCAACGAGCACGGGGACTTCGCCCGCGCAACACCCGGCGACGAGCAGGGACTCTTCAGAGGCGAGCGACGTGGCACGGTGATCGATGGTGAGCACGTCGACCTCGGACTCGTCGGTGATGTGACGACCATAGACCCCGCGAGCGTCTTGGCCGTACTCGCGGCGGGTCGCATCCCCGTCGTATCGACTGTGGCAACCTCACCGGCTGGTCTACTCAATGTCAACGCTGACTCGGCCGCGGCATCCCTTGCGATTGCGCTGGGGGCGGCCAAACTCGTGATCCTCACGGATGTCGCGGGTCTTTACAGCGATTGGCCGAACCGCGAGTCACTCGTGTCGATCATCACGGGGGACGAGCTTCTTGAACTACTACCGAGCCTCGAGTCGGGCATGATTCCCAAGATGGCCGCGTGTCTCGACGCTGTCGCGCACGGCGTTCCCAAGGCGGCGATCATTGACGGCCGCAAGGAGCACTCCATCCTGCTCGAAGTGTTCACGCAGAGCGGCATCGGCACGGAGGTGGTCCCGGCATGACCTGGCAGGAAAGCTATTCGAAGCGCATCATGAGGTCGGCGGCCCTGCCTAGCGTAGAGCTCGTGCGCGGTGCCGGCTGTCGAGTGTGGGACTCCGAGGGAAACGAGTACCTCGACTTCCTCGCCGGCATCGCGGTCAACTCGCTCGGCCACGCGCATCCCGCGCTCGTGGATGCCGTGAGTCGCCAGATCGCGACCCTCGCGCACGTCTCCAACTACTTTGCGACCCCGCCCCAGCTCGAACTCGCGGAGCGCCTCATGCGCATCACGGGCGCGGGCGAGTCGGGACGCGTCTACTTCTGCAACTCGGGCGCCGAGGCGATCGAAGCGGCGATCAAGCTTGCGCGGCGTACCGGGCGGCCGCGCATTCTCTCGCTCATCAACTCGTTTCATGGCCGCACGATGGGCTCGCTCTCGCTCACCGGCAAGCCCGCGCTGCGCGAGCCTTTCGAGGCGCTGTTGCCGAACGTCGAGCACCTTGAGTCGACGATCGAAGCGCTCGAAGCGGCAATCGGCCCGGATGTCGCAGCCCTCGTCGTCGAGCCCATCAAGGGTGAAGCGGGCGTCGTCGACCTCCCCGAGGGCTACCTCGAGGCGGCTCGCGAGCTCACGACAAAGCACGGTGTGCTGCTGATCCTCGATGAGATCCAGACCGGGGCGGGACGCACGGGGTCATGGTTCGCGTTCCAGCAGCACGGCATCATGCCCGACGCGATCGCGATCGCCAAGGGGATCGGTGGGGGAGTGCCCATCGGTGCGCTCGTGACGTTTGGGGCGGCATCCGACCTCCTCACCGCGGGCCAGCACGGCAGTACTTTCGGCGGGAACCCCCTCGTGGCCGCGGCCGCCAACGCTGTGCTCGGCGAGATCGAGAGCGCGGGGCTCATCGAGAACGCGTGCGTTCGCGGAGAACAGCTGCGCGAGGCGATCACGGGGATGCCGCTCGTCGCGGAGGTGCGCGGCAAGGGCTTGCTCATCGGAGTCGGGCTCTCTGCTCCCGTCGCACCCGTCGTCGTCAAGGCCGCGGCGGCGCTCGGGCTCATCATCAACGCTCCCAACGACGACAGCATCCGACTCGCGCCACCGCTCATCATCGGGGACGCCGAGGTCGCCGAGTTCGTCGAGAAGTTCACCGCAGCACTCGCGGCCGTCGAAGCCGAGACAGCACCGACCACGGAGGCACACGCATGACCCGGCATTTCCTGCGCGATGACGACCTGACCCAGGCCGAGCAGAGCGAGATCCTCGATCTCGCATCCGCGATCAAGAGTGATCGTTGGGCAATGCGACCGCTGGCTGGCCCGCAGACCGTCGCCGTGATCTTCGATAAGTCGTCCACGCGCACGCGAGTCTCGTTCGCGGTCGGCATCGCCGACCTTGGGGGAGTGCCCCTCATCATTTCGACGGCCAACAGCCAGCTCGGCGGAAAGGAGAGCCCCTCCGACACCGCACGCGTGCTCGAGCGTCAGGTGGCCGCGATCGTCTGGCGCACCTACGCACAGTCCGGGCTCGTCGAGATGGCGGCCGACACCACGGTGCCCGTCATCAACGCGCTGAGCGACGAGTTCCACCCGTGCCAACTGCTCGCCGACCTCCTCACAATCAGGGAGCACAAGGGCACGCTCGCCGGACTCACCGTGACATTCCTCGGTGATGGCGCAGACAATATGGTGCACTCGTACCTGCTCGCGGGGGCGACCGCCGGAATGCACCTGCGCGTCGCGTGCCCCGCCGACTACATGCCCGATGAGCGAGTCGTAGCGGATGCCGATGCCATCGCCGTGCGCACGGGTGGCTCGATCGCGATCTACACCGACCCACTCGAGGCGGTTGCGGGGGCCGACGTCGTCGTCACCGACACCTGGGTGTCGATGGGTAAGGAAGAGGAGAAGGCCGCGCGCGTCGCATCCCTCTCCTCATACAAGGTCGACGCCGACATGATGGCGCTCGCCGCGCCCGACGCGATCTTCTTGCACTGCCTGCCCGCCGACCGCGGTTACGAGGTGACGGGCGAGGTTATCGACGGACCGCAGAGCGTGATTTGGGACGAGGCCGAGAACCGCTTGCACGCCCAAAAGGCACTCATGGTGTGGTTGCTCGCTCGCGCGAACTGACCACGGGCCCGTTCCCTAGACTGAAGATCGACTTACAAGGAGCAACACACATGGCAGAACGCGTCGTCCTCGCCTATTCGGGCGGACTCGACACCTCGGTGGGTATCGGCTGGCTTCACGACGCCACGGGCAAGGACGTCGTGGCGCTCGCGGTCGACGTCGGCCAGGGCGGCGAAGACATGGAGGACATCCGCCAGCGTGCGCTCGATTGCGGCGCCGTCGAGGCGATCATCGTTGACGCGCGCGACGAGTTCGCTGGCGACTTTCTCATGCCCGCCCTCAAGGCCAACGCGCTTTACCAGAAGCGGTACCCGCTCGTCTCTGCGCTCAGCCGCCCGGTGATCGCCAAGCACCTCGCCATCACGGCGAAGAAGCTCGGCGCAGACAGCGTGGCACACGGATGCACGGGCAAGGGCAACGACCAGGTGCGCTTCGAGGCTGCCGTCGCCGCCCTCGCGCCGGAGTTGACGAGTATCGCGCCCGTGCGCGATCTCGCGCTCACGCGGGACAAGGCCATCGTCTATGCGGAGGAGCACAACCTGCCCATCCGCCAGTCGGCGAAGAACCCGTACTCGATCGACAAGAACGTGTGGGGTCGCGCGGTCGAGACCGGGTTCCTTGAGGACCCGTGGAACGCGCCCATTGAGGACCTCTACGAGTACACGCAGGACCCGGATGTCGCGCGCGTGGCCGACGAGGTGACGATCCACTTCGAGGCGGGCATCCCGACGGCGATTGATGGTGTTGCACTCAGCCCGCTCGCCATCATCGAGAAAATGAACGAGCTCGCGGGCAAGCACGGCATTGGCCGAATCGATGTCGTCGAAGATCGACTTGTCGGCATCAAAAGCCGCGAGGTCTACGAGGCCCCTGCGGCCATGGCCCTCATCGCCGCTCACGAGGCGCTCGAATCGCTCACGCTCGAGCGTGACCTCAACCGCTACAAGCGCGGAGTCGAGTCCGAGTGGGCCAACCTCGTCTATGACGGACTCTGGTACTCCGGGCTCAAGCGCAGCCTCGACGTGTTCATCGACGACACCCAGAAGTATGTCTCCGGTGACATCCGACTCAAGTTGCAGGGCGGCCGCGCGACCGTGACGGGCCAAAAGAGCGAGCAGAGCCTGTATGACTTCTCGCTCGCGACCTACGACACGGGCGACACGTTCGATCAGTCGCTGTCGAAGGGCTTCATCGAGATCTGGTCGCTGCCGAGCAAGATCTCGGCGCGGCGCGACCTGCGGGGTTAGCGTGGCAAAGGCGGGCGGCACGACCGGCGAGGGTTCCCTGTGGGGCGCCCGCTTCGCCGCGGGGCCGTCGCCCGAGCTCGCCGCACTCAGCCGTTCGACGCAGTTCGATTGGCAACTGGCGCCATACGATCTCGCAGGGTCACATGCACACGCCAAGGCACTCGCGGGAGCGGGATACCTGACGAGCGACCAAGAGGCCACGATGCACGCGGGACTGGATGAGGTCGGCCGCCGGGTGGCGGCTGGCGAGTTGATCGCGCAACCCGGTGACGAAGACGTGCATTCAGCCCTCGAAGCCGCCCTCATCGGGGTCGTGGGGCCGGAACTGGGCGGCAGATTGCGCGCAGGGCGTAGTCGCAACGACCAGATTGCGACGCTCGTCCGCCTGTACCTGCTCGACCACGCGTCGGTCATCGGTGAACTCATCGTCGACCTCATCGATGCGATCAATGCCCAAGCTGAGAAGGCCGGGGGAGCGATCCTTCCCGGGCGCACCCACTTGCAGCACGCGCAGCCCGTGTTGCTCGCCCATCACTTGCTTGCGCACGCGTGGCCGCTCGTGCGCGACCTCGAACGGATCCGCGACTGGCGGGTTCGGGCATCCACGAGCCCCTATGGCGCGGGGGCGCTCGCGGGCTCAAGCCTCGGTCTCGATCCCGCCCTCGTCGCCCACGAACTCGGTTTGAGTCGGCCCAGCGAGAATTCGATCGACGCCACTGCGAGCAGGGATGTTGTCGCCGAGTTCGCCTACATCGCCGCGCAAGTGGGTATCGACGTGTCGCGCTTCGCCGAGGACCTCATCATCTGGAACACGCGAGAGTTCGGCTTCGTGACGCTTGATGATGGCTACTCGACGGGATCGTCGATCATGCCGCAAAAGAAGAACCCGGATATCGCCGAGCTCGCGCGCGGCAAATCGGGCCGGCTCATCGGTAATCTCGCGGGGCTTCTCGCCACCCTCAAGGGATTGCCGCTCGCTTACAACCGCGACCTGCAAGAAGACAAGGAACCGGTTTTCGACTCGGTCCAAACTCTGGAGGTCGTGCTCCCGGCCTTCACGGGTATGGTGTCAACCCTGGCGTTCGACACCGCTCGCATGGCCGAGCTCGCTCCCCAGGGCTTCTCACTCGCGACGGATGTTGCCGACTGGCTTGTGAGACAAGGCGTGCCGTTCCGTGAGGGGCACGAGATTAGCGGGGCACTCGTAGCGTTTTGCGAACAGTACGACCTCGACTTGGGCGACCCGACCGACGCACAATACGCACAGGTCTCGCCCCACCTCACACCCGCGGTTCGCGAGGTGCTCACAATAAAGGGGTCGGTCGGCAGCCGGACTGGTGCCGGGGGTACGGCGCCGATCCGCGTCGCCGAACAGCGGGCAGAATTGACCTCGCGCCTTCGCGCACTCACGACAAGGAGCACAGCGTGACCCTGCAGAAAGACCAAGACCCCGGGTGGTGGCGGCGCGGCATGTCACGCCGGGCAGTCATCATCGTCGTGTCGGTGTGTGTCGCGGCTATCGTGGCGGGCTTGATCATTGTCGCCGTGAACGGCATCCCACTCTTCTAGCGCACAGTGACCATTCCAGCGGGGTTCTTCGACCGACCGGCAAACGAGGTCGCGCCCGAGTTGCTTGGTGCCGTGATTCGTGTCGGCGAGGTGGCTGTGCGGCTCACCGAGGTCGAGGCATATCTCGGCGAGGCCGACCCGGGCTCGCACGCGTTTCACGGGCGTACTCGCCGCAACGCCGCGATGTACGGCCCGCCCGGGCATCTCTACACCTACTTCACCTACGGGATGCACGTGTGTGCGAACGTCGTCTGCTCCCCGTCGGGTGTCGCCACAGCGGTGCTGTTGCGAGCGGGCGAGGTCGTCGACGGTCGGGAGCTTGCGCGCGCCCGACGCACGACGAGCAAGCGCGACGCCGACCTTGCAAGTGGCCCGGCGCGGTTGTGCGTCGCACTCGGGATCACTCTCGCCGACGGCGGCGCGGACCTCTCGGTCGGCGGGGTGCGGCTCGAGACGTCCGGGATGTCGCTCCCGTTCGATTCGGGTCCGCGTACGGGTGTCTCTGGCCCCGGCGGCTCGCTCGACTACCCGTGGCGGTTCTGGGTTCCCGGCGACCCGACGGTGTCACGGTACAAGCAGCACGCTCACGCACAGCGCCGCCCACGTGAGGCTCACGAGCGTGCCGATAATGAACCGCTCTCTCGCGATTGATGTGTCGAGTTCGGTGAATCGCCCGAGCCCCTTGATTGCCACGATGATCGCGATTGCCGCCGCCTGACCGAGCAGGAGTGACCCGACGAGTGCGAATCGCTCGAGGTATCCGATTGTGGCACCCCCGCGCAAGATCTGATGCGCCGGAGACTTCCCACTCGGGCTTTCGTCCTTCGGGATCCCTGCGTTGGAGTCTGCGGGCTCGGGAAGCTTCGTGATGCTCGACATGATGAGCGAGACGAATGGACTTCCGGCGACTGTCGCGAGCGCGACCATGCAGACGCCGAGCGCCACGAGGAAAAGCAGGTTCTGCGGCTTTGCCAGTTGGAGGGCATGCACAAGGAGTCCCGCACCGACGGGGAGTAAGGCAAAGAGAGCGAGCCAGTAGACCCGGCGAAGTGTCGCGACGAGCGCGAGAACAATTCCCGCAACCGCCAAAAGCACCACGATCAGCCACAGGATGCTCGGTGCGCTCATGGGTCCATTCTGTCGAGTTGTGCGGCCCGGGCTCTAGTACCGCGTTCGTCAGTTGTCGAGGTTCTCTAGTACAGCGGCGAGTGCAGGGACTGCGGACAGCTCGACCGTGATTCCCGCAGCCCTTGCCCGCTTGCTCACCGCCTGCGGGCTGATTTTCAGTTCGCCCGCGGCGGCGACTTGAGTCATTCCCCGCGAGACGAGGTCAAAAAGCTCCCAACCCTCGGGTGTTCTTCGAGATCGTATAAGCAGCAGCAGATCAATTAGCGCGCCCGGCTCGGTCACATCTGGCGACGAATCACTCACGAGGGCGAATCGCAGTTGCGCTCTCTTCGCCCGTTCGACTGCTGCACGCGCGGCGATGAATCCCGGTCCGGTCGCCTCGCGTGTATGCGGTGGGAGCGGAGTCCGCACTCCGCCGACCCCGCAGCCAACGCTCCACTGTGCCGTGCGCGTGAGGTCGAGGATGATGTCGATGGCGGTGCTTCCGCGAGATACGAGCACCTGGATCTCGTCGCCGGCCGTCCGATCCGCTGGCAATGCGAGCTCGCTCCCGTACTTCTCGTTGAGCCGCTGCACTGTCGAGCCCGCGATGTCGTCTAGGTGGGTACTGTCGATTTGGTCGGCTGTGATGATGAACATTGAAACCTCAAGTCTCTACGCTTGATAAACAGTAAAACAAGTGTAGACACTAGATAACCACTCAATCAACCCATAAGGGTTAAGTGGAGGCCCGGCTCAATCACCGCGCAGCTCTCTCGCGCTACGGTTGAGAACGTGCCCATCTCCGCATCCGAATCGCTCGACACTCAGCGCAACGATCCGACGTTCGACGACATCTGGGAGGAGATCTCGTGGCGCGGCCTCGTGCATGTCTCCACGAGCACGGATGAACTCAAGGCGCTACTCGCGGGTCCGTCCATCACCTACTACTGTGGCTTCGACCCAACCGCACCGAGCCTGCATCTGGGCAACCTCGTCCAGCTGCTGTTGCTGCGCCGGCTCCAACTCGCGGGCCACAAGCCCCTCGGACTCGTCGGCGGATCCACGGGGCTAATCGGAGATCCGCGGCCAACCGCCGAGCGCGCGCTCAACGACGAGACGACCGTCGCGGAATGGGTTGGGTACCTTGAAGCGCAGGTCTCGAAGTACCTGAGTTTCGACGGGCCCAACGCCGCACGTCTCGTCAACAACCTCGACTGGACAGCGCCGCTGAGCGCCATCGATTTTCTCCGCGACATCGGTAAGCACTTCCGCGTCGGCACGATGCTCAAGAAGGATGCCGTGAGCGCGCGCCTCAACAGCGACGCGGGGATCAGCTACACCGAGTTCAGCTACCAGATCCTCCAAGGAATGGACTTCCTCGAGCTCTACCGTGCTTACGGCTGCGTGCTGCAAACCGGGGGTAGCGACCAGTGGGGCAACCTCACGAGCGGAACCGACCTCATCCACAAGGCCGAGGGGGTGAGCGCGCACGCGATAGGCACGCCTCTCATCACCAACTCCGACGGCACCAAGTTTGGCAAGAGCGAGGGCAATGCCGTTTGGCTCGACGCCGAGACGACGAGCCCATACGCGTTCTACCAGTTCTGGCTCAACACAGACGACGACGACGTGATCGCGCGGCTCAAAGTGTTCACCTTCCTGACCCGCGCTCGCATCGATGAAATCGCGGTCGCTGTGCTCGCGGAGCCGTTCAAGCGCGAGGCACAACGCGTCCTCGCTTGGGAGCTGACGTCTCTCGTCCACGGCCCGGCCGCGACCGAGGCGGTAATCGCCGCAGCCGAAGCGCTGTTCGGCCAAGGCGACTTGGCGGTCTTGGATGACGCGACCCTCGAGTCCGCGCTGCGTGAACTACCGCACACCACGACATCGGCTTCGACAACCATCGCGCAGGCCCTGCTCGACACCGGCCTCAGCCCGAGCCTCGGCGCGGCCCGCCGGTCGATCGGGGAGGGCGGCGTGTACGTGAACAACGAACGTGTCGTGAGCGACAGCACGGCGCTCTCGGATGTGACGTTGATCGGCAGAATGGCGGTGCTTCGACGAGGGAAAAAGACCCTCGCAGGAGTCTTCGTCGAGTGAGTCAGATGCGCGACACGCCCGGGATGCACCGAGATTTGGCCGCCACGTAACATCCACGTAATGTAATCACTTGTCACCCCAAAGGTGCGGAAAAGCCCGGTGCGGAAGTTACGCAGAGCTTTCCGGCCTCAAGAGGGGACATCGTCTCTCTCGCTCGTTCTCCTTCTTTTGAAGAAGCTGAGCACGAACGTGAGTCAGACAAAGCCACTCGCAAGAGCGCAACCAAGATTCTTAAATCTTGGCTAGTCGAATTGACTTGGGCGCCTGTGGTGGTAGGTTAGAGCAGTTGCCCTGAAACAGAACCGCAAGGTCGAGTTCCAGGCGCGCCCGATCCTTGAGAACTCAACAGCGTGCACAATGTCAAATGCCAAAACCCGGCGTTTGAAGACTGACACAGTCCTCTTCGGTCTGCGTCATCTCGCACG
>Ga0209724_1000921_pt1 | contig 27617 bp, 30 predicted proteins | sample grotaG_FD_184143 | JGI IMG/M metagenome (GOLD analysis project Ga0209724, IMG submission 184143) | Glacier valley bacterial and archeal communities from Borup Fiord, Nunavut, Canada, to study Microbial Dark Matter (Phase II) -... | ecosystem: Environmental > Aquatic > Freshwater > Ice > Glacier ...
GCCGGTGCGCTCATGGTAGCTTTTAATCGAAATATCAATCTTGCCGACCATCGTGGCAACCTCAGTTAACGCTTCCCACATCGGCTTGCCGGTCTCGCGACCAATGGTTTGGGCGAGGTGAGTTTTTTGCTCGCCCAGCAGCTGCGCAAATTTTTTGATGATCGCTTCGCGATGCTCAAAGGTTTGCTGCGACCATGGTATGAAAGCAGCACGCGCCGCCTGCGCGGCCTGCGCCACATCGTCCGCAGATGATGCGCAACCATGCCACACCGCTGCATTAGTAGCGGGATTGATGGATGAAAATTTAATGCCACTGCCTGCCTGCCACTGCCCGTTGATCCAGTTTGTTTTCATATCGAGTATTTTAATCCAGTGAGGATAAATGGCCTGAAAGGCAATAGGGGCGCAGGGTTTTAGGTTACGAGTGTATAAAAATATGAGCGCAATTCAGCCCTGCGGGCCCAACCAGTCGTGCGGCCCGTTCTGCTGCGCGAACCTATCGAGCAACGCGATCTTTCGGCCTGTTCTGCTACACCACCTATCCCGCAACGCGATCTTTCGGCCTGTTCTGCTGCACCACCGATCATGCAACGCGATCTTTCGGCCTGTTCTGCTGCACCACCTATCCCGCAACGCGATCTTTCGGCGATAAGGTCACGACGCGCACATTGTCTCCTGCGTTCACACCGAGCGCCTGCGCGTCTTCAGCGGACAACGGAAAGGTTTCTCCAGCAGGCTCACCGCGTACCAGCATGACGCGAAAGTGCGTAAGCCAGGTATTGGCGACCAGATAATTTGTCCCAGCCTTATCGACTGATGGCTCGTGCGCATTAGGGGCGGCCGTAGGGACCGTAACAGGGACCGTAATAGGGACCGCCATAGCGACCTTGTATAAACGGCTTTTGGCGACCGCATCAATATCTTCAACATCGCATTCCACTGCCGGGCCTGCATCAAAAATATCGACATGCCCTTCAAAGCGGAAGCCTTCGCTCTCCAGCATTGACAGTGCCGGCTTGGTCAGCTCATGGGTTTGGCCGATCACGGCTTGCGCAGCGGGCGTGAGAAACGAGCTGTATAGCGGATGCTTGGGCATCAGCTCAGCGACGAAGGATTTTTTGCCAATGCCGGTGAGGTAATCCGCATCCTTGAATTCCATCGAGAAAAAATGTCGGCCTAAACTTTCCCAGAACGGCGATTTGCCGTCTGCGTCTGATACACCGCGCAGCTCGGCAATGATTTTTTTGGAGAAGCGTTCGCGAAATTGGGCGATAAACAGGAAGCGACATTTAGACAGCAAGCTGCCATTTTTGCCCTGACGATAATTCGGATCCAGAAACAGGGAGCACAGTTCGCTCTGCCCGGTATGATCGTTCGATAAAAACAGCGTCGGCGTTTGCGTAAAAATACCCAGCTCCTGCGAGGCATGTACTACCTGCCCGACACGGTACGAATACCACGGCTGACGCAGGCCCACTGCCGCGGCAATAGCGCAGATGCCGACAATTTTATGGCTTGCCGTGTCTTCCAGCACAAACACAAAAATCTGCTCTGCCCGCTCCGAGGTACCTGCAAACGAGGCGAGCGACGCGTCGATACGGGCTTGCAGCAGCTCTTCATTTGCAGGCAAGGTGGTGAGGCCAACGCCTGCATGAAGGGCAAGCTGAAATAGTGCGCCAATATCGGCAGCCGCAATCGGGCGAATGATCATCATCGTGTGCCCCCTGGCGCAGCATGGCCCGATGCGCCGAGCGGCGCGGCACGGACATAATCGCCCGGCTTGAGCTGCAGGCTGGCAGCCACGGCAGGGGCAATCAGGATGGCATTGCCCTCGATGCATGTGTTGGCGATAGTTGCCCTGAACGTATCGGCTGCAATATTGGCCAGCAGATACGGCGCTGCCGATGAATCAAATTCGGCTTCCGTCCCGCCGCTCAGTTTGACCTGCAGGCGGCGATTGCCCTGAATCGTTCGCAGTGTTTGCAGCCGCGCTTCTACCGTAGGGCCACCGTCAAAAATATCGACATAGGTATCTGCCTCAAAACCTTCATCGAGCAAAATCGAGAACGGCAATTCAGCCACCGGATGCAACTGACCAATCGCTAATTGCGCCTCGGCCGGTAGAAGCGGCACATAGATGGGATATTGCGGCATGAGCTCGGCGATGAAGGTCTTGCTGCGCCCCCCGGAAAGCTGCTCGGCTTGCGGATATTCCATATTAAAAAAACGTCGGCCCACCGCATTCCAGAACGGTGAATGGCCTTCCTCATCACACAGGCCGGGGTTTTCAGCCGCCAGTTTATCGGCAAAGCGCTGCGGAAATTCCGCCATGTAGAGCAGCCGGGCGCGCGACAACAACTGCGGCCACTCAGTGTGTTCATACGCTGGATCAATGTAGAAAGAGGTTAGCAGCGAGAGCCCGGTTAAATCATGGCAAAGATGCAGTGCGTGAATTTTATTGCTGACTTTTAATTCCTGCGAGGCGTGCACAATGATTTCGTTTCGATAACTGTAAAAGCGGTCATGGAAACCGGCTGAAGCAACAACCCCGCTGGTGCCGACAATTTCGCCCGTGGCCGTGTTTTCAAGCACGAAGAAATAAATCTCTTCGCCATTCACATCCACCTCGGATGAGAATGAATGCACTGACGAGCGAAGCTTGTCGTATAACTTTTCGCGATCCGGCGGCAACGAGGTAATGCCAACCGCACTAACTGCTGCGATACGTTCAATCGCCGGCAGGTCGGTCATTTCACAGGGTCGAAGAATGAGCATTTTAGGAGCTGGAGAGGGGTGGTGAGGACAATAAACTGAACCGTCCGATAAATACTTAAGCGGCCACTGAGGTTTCTGCGGCCAGCAATTCAGCAACGGCGGCATCAAAGCGCTTCATGCCTTGCTCAACATCTTCTTGCGTAATGATCAGCGAAGGCGCCAAACGAAGCACATTTGGGCCGGCAATCAGAATCATCAAACCCTGTTTTTCGCAGGCTTTTACAAAGTCCTTGCCGCGCCCCGCCCATTTTTCGGCTAGCTCGGCACCGATCAGCAAGCCCTGACCCCGCACCTCTTTGAATACACCGTACTTGCGATTAATCTCATTGAGCATCGCAAAAAACTGATCGTGACGGGCGGCCACATTGGCCAGTGTTTCCGGCGCGCTGATAATGTCGAGCACCGCCAGGCTGACCGCACAAGCCAGTGGATTGCCGCCGTAAGTTGTACCATGCGAGCCCACCCCAAAATGCGCAGCAATTTTTTCTGTTGTGAGCATCGCGCCAATCGGAAAGCCGCCGCCGAGGCCTTTGGCCGAGGTCAAAATATCCGGCACTGCGCAACAATTCATGTAAGCGTAAAGCGAACCCGTACGACCGGCGCCACTTTGCACCTCATCAAAAATCATTAACGCATGGTGTTGATCACAAAGCTCACGTACCGCATGCAAATATTCTTTCGTCGCCGCAGTCACACCGCCTTCACCCTGAATCGGCTCAACAATGACTGCACAGGTTTTATCGCTGACAGCTGCCCGCAAGGCTTCGATATCGTTATAGGGCACATGCTTGATGCCGCTCGGTAACGGCCCGAAACCCTGCGTATATTTGGGCTGCCCGCCCACGCTGACGGTAAATAAAGTCCGGCCATGAAATGAATTGAGGCAAGAGACAATTTCAAATTTTTCGGTTTCGCCATGCTCAGCACCAGGGCTGGGATAATTATCCGAGGCGACTTTGCGCGCCAGCTTTAACGCAGCTTCATTGGCCTCAGCACCGGAATTGCAAAAAAATACCCGATCCGCGAAGGTTTTTTCGACCAGCGATCTAGCCAGCGCGAGCGCAGGCTCATTGGTGAGCACATTCGCGACATGCCAAATTTTATTCGCTTGATCGGTTAGCGCCTTGACAACTTTCGGATGCGTATGGCCAACCGCACTGACCGCAATCCCGCCGGCAAAATCAATAAACTCGCGGCCGCTTTGATCCCATAAACGGGAGCCGTGGCCGCGCACGGGAATGAACGCACCCGGCGCATAATTGGGCACCATAACTTGATCGAACGTGGCGCGCGAGATGGGCGCATCGGCCCGCGTTGACTGAGTTGACTGAGTTGACTGAGTTGACTGGGTAGTCGGCGTTAAAAGTTTGCATTCGGTCGTCATGATGGTGTCCTTGGGTGATGCTTTAAATAACGTTTCAATTGTAAGTCGGATGTGGCTTAGTGCATATCAATAAAGCGACACCGGTTTATAAGCGCGGCTTGGGCTTAGGGGCAATGGTCACGCTATCGGCGGCGGTGTCAAGAGTGGCAGAAAAAGAAGTAGCTACCGCCGTCATCACATTATTGGCGGCACTTAAGCGCTGCGTCCGCTGCTCGCGCGGGGTAATGCCAAAATGATTTCGATAGGCGCTGGAAAAATGCGGACCTGATGAAAACCCGCATGAAAGACCGATCTGCAAAATGGATTGACTGGTTTGTTGCAGAAGTTGGCGCGCCCGTGTGAGCCTTAATTCCAGATAGTAACGCGAGGGCAGGCTGTTCAGATATTGCTTGAACAAGCGCTCCAGTTGACGCCTTGAAACGCCGACTAAACGCGCAATTTCTTCAGTGGGTAACGGCTCTTCAAAATTGGCCTCCATCAACGAGACCGCCTCAGTTAATTTTGGCTGACCACCACCAATGCGGGCCGCTAACGGCACCCGCTGATGCTCCTTTGCGCTGCGCTGGCGCTCATGACCAAAATGGTCAATCAAATCCGCCACGATCTCTTCACCTGCCTGGTCAGGAAGACGCTGCGCAATCCATGCCAGCATCATGTCAAAACTGGCATTACCGCTGGCACAGGTGAGACGCCCGCGATCCATTTCAAATAAATTGGTTGATACCACGGTATCCGGAAAATCCTCGGCAAACAGGCTCACATAGGGCCAATGAATGGTGGCACGATATGCGGTCAGCGCATTAGCGCGCGCCAGCAGATACGCGCCGGTGCCAAAGCCGCCCATGATTTTTTGGCTCACCGCAAACGCCTGCAAAGCGGTAATAAGCTGCTGGTGACCATGCTGCGGTAGTGGCGCATCGCTCAACACAAACACGGCATCGAGATGAACGAATGGATTGGAGTGCAGCACGCCGTCAGGCATTGATAATCCCCCCTGCACCACTACCTCGGCCCCGCTGCCACTCGCGACCGGCGCACCATCGACCGAAAATAATGAAAGCTCATACAGCTTCTCGCCCGCGGCCTCATTAGCACGCGCCAGCACATCCAGCGCGCCACTTAGCGAGACCAGTGAAAATTGCGGCAACAAAAAAAACCCGACGCTGATGCTTTTGCGGGCTGGTCTGGCAGAGGCAATGGATGAATGGGATTGCAGGGTCAAAGCAGCATGCGCTATCAAAAGATCAAAGCGCTCAGTAGGTGAAAGAAACCTATTTTAAGCTGCCTGACAGGAACTGTCGAAGTCTCTCACTTTGCGGGTTAACCAGCACCGTGCGCGGATCACCGGATTCTTCAATCACGCCTTGGTGCAGGAAAATGACGCGATTGGAGACTTCACGCGCAAAACCCATCTCATGGGTCACCACGATCATGGTGCGGCCCTCCTGCGCCAAATCACGCATCACTTTGAGCACCTCACCCACCAGTTCCGGATCCAGCGCCGAGGTGGGCTCATCAAACAGCATCACCTCAGGCTCCATCGCCAAGGCGCGTGCAATCGCCACCCGCTGCTGCTCGCCGCCCGACAGATGCGCAGGATACATCGCAGCACGGTGTGATACCCCAACCCGTTCAAGATAGCGCTCGGCGCGTGCAATCGCTTCGCTTCTGGACAGGCCCAGCACATGAATCGGCGCTTCGATGATGTTTTCAAGCGCCGTCATGTGTGCCCATAAATTAAAATGCTGGAACACCATGGAGAGTTTGGCGCGCATGCGCTGCAGCTGTTTGGGGTCGCGCGCCTTGAGTGAGCCATCACGATCCGGTATTAACTCAAGCGCTTCACCATTTAAGGCAATGCTGCCCTGATTGGGCTGCTCCAGCAGGTTAATACAGCGCAGCATGGTGCTTTTGCCGGAGCCTGATGAACCAATCACGCTGATGACATCACCGGCTTTGGCTTGCAGCGAAACCCCTTTGAGTACTTCATTGCTGGCGTAGCATTTATGCAGGTTTTCGACGAGCAGTTTAGTCGCGGTCATGTCATGCACTCAGCAGTTTGCCAGTGCGGAATGCGGTGGCGCCGGCGACCTTGGCCAAGCGCATACCGGCCACCGCAAAGTGGCGATTTTCCTGTGCATATAAAACACCTTCGCTACCGGATTTCAATTGCTGAACATGCGAGCTGATCGGGTTAATTACTTCAGCGATGATTTCACCTTTTTTTACCCAGTCGCCAGGTTTTTTAAGGTACGCCACCACCCCACTGACCGGCGTAATAATCGGTTCCGAGCCTGCCAGCGGCGTCGCAGGATAAAGCAGCGGCGGCAGCGGCGGTGCATCGCCTTTAATCGCGCCGCGATATTTCAGGAAATCAATAATATGGTCGGCATCCTGCTCTGCCTGGGAATGGTTCACATCGGTCATGCCGCGCAATTCAACCGTAACCGACAAACACGCCATCGGGATCGGCTTATCCGGAAACTGCGCGGCTAACTGCCACCATGTTTGTGAACAGGCTTCATCAAATGGGTTGTCACCTGATTCAGTGGCGAGCAAAGTAGCCACCGCACCTAAATAACGCGACAGCGGCTCACACTGTGGCCACAGCGGTGTACCCGTATAAAGATGCAGTGCGGCTGCGGCATCGCAATGCAAATCGAGCACTACATCGGCATCGCAGGCGAGCGACATCAACACCTTGCGCATGCTGGTCACTTCAGTCACCTCGACATCGTGCTCACCATCCTGCGAACCCAGCCGCAGGGAGTCGCACATGGCCTGACGGATCAGGCTGACATTTTGTTTTGCATCCATGCCCAATTTGTCGGCCACCCGCTCCGCGACGGGCGTAATCAGCTCAGGATAATGACGGTTAAAGTTTTCACCGGTCGCCGCTTCAAAACGCCCAAGATGGCTGCGTAACATCATTTGCGAAAGACCGACCGGATTGGCGACCGGCACGACAATGATTGTGCCAGTGATCTCACCTTGCGCCTCCAGCGCAGCCAGTCTGGTGCGCAAATGATGCGCAACGAGCATGCCGGGCAATTCATCTGCATGCAGCGAAGCCTGAATATAAATTTTTTCACCTTCATTTGAAGCTGAATCCACGCCAGCCGCACCATAATGAAAGCTGACAATGTTTCTTTCTGTCCCTAATGAGGTAACGACCAGCGGATGTTGTTTGGTTTGCATAGTTATAGTTTTAAAGACAATGTTATTGAATTCATTGAAGTCGTTAGTGTTATTAGAGTTATTAGGTTGATATCGATTTATTGACGCGGCTTGAGATGGATTAGCCACCGATTTTCGGCCGCTCGAAATGCACCCACCAGAATGAACGTAAGCGCCAAATAAAAGACGCCCGCCGTCACAAATGCCTCAAAAGGTAAATAAAAACGCGAGTTCATTTCTCGCGCTGCTCCGGTCAAATCGACCAAGGTGACCACGCTCGCGAGCGAAGTGCCATGCAGCATCATGATCGCTTCGTTGCTATAGGCTGGCAGGGCGCGACGCAATGCTGAGGGCAGCAAAATACGCCATAGAACAGTGCGGCGCGACATGCCCATGCTACGGGCTGCTTCCAATTCACCTGCATGGGTGGCCTTGATCGCGCCCGCAATAATTTCGGTGGTGTAGGCGCAGGTGTTCACGGCAAACGCCAGCATCGCGCAAAACCATGCGGACTTGAACCATAACCAGAAGATGCTTTCCCGCATCCATTCAAACTGGGCGAGACCGTAGTAAATCAAGAAAAGCTGCACCAGCATCGGTGTGCCGCGAATAACATAGGTAAAGCCCCAAACGGGACGAGACAGCCACGCCTTGGGCGACGCACGCATCACCCCCAATGGCAAGGCGACGGCGAGACCTCCCACCAGCGAAACCACCAGCAATTTTAGCGTGGTCAAAGTGCCGCTGAAATACAGTGGCAAACTCTCATTGATGGCTTCAAAATTCATGCGACTGCTTTCGTGCGGCCAGAGACATCACGAAAATTTTCAATCCGTAATCGCGTCATAGCTGTGCCGCTTTGACGCCGATCGAATAACGTTTGCCCACCATCTGCAGCAGCAAAATGGAAACCGTTGTGATCGCCAGATACAGGATGGCGGCTGCCGTATAAAAAATAAACGGCTCGCGCGTAGCACCCGCGGCCAGGCCCGCCCGAAACATCATGTCGTCCAGACCAATCACCGAGACCAGCGCTGTGGATTTCACCAGCACCAGCCAGTTATTCTGAAAACCCGGCAACGCGAAACGCACCAACTGCGGCAGGGTAATTCGTGCAAAGACTTGCACTGTCGACATGCCGTAAGCAATGCCCGCTTCGCGTTGCCCCGCTGGAATGGCCATGATGGCGCCGCGAAAAGTCTCCGTCAGGTATGCGCCAAATATAAAGCCGATGGTCATCACACCCGCCACAAAAGGATTGATATTGATCGCATCCGCAAAGCCCAGCCTAGGCGCTAAATCATTAAGCAAGGTTTGGCCGCCATAAAAAATAAGCAGCATCAAGACCAGATCAGGCACCCCGCGAATCACCGTGGTATACAAGGTGGCGATGCCCACGAGCCAGCGTGATTTGGACAGCTTGGCGGCAGCACCCGCCAACCCCAGCAACAGCGCCATCAGCAACGACGCAATGCCTACGCTCAGCGTAATGACCATGCCGCTGAGAATATTTGGCAGAAAATCATGCAGCATGCGCAATGATCCTGAAAATAGTCATGAGTGATCTATCTAGCTTGACGGTAAAGGTAACCATACAGCCGTTATTTTTTCTTCCCGGAAGAAGCCGATTCGGCGTAAACATCAAAATCAAAATACTTATCCTGAATTTTTTTGTAGGCCCCGTTTGCGCGAATACTTTTAATCGCCGCATTCAGTTGATCGCGCAGGTCAGTGTCAGCTTTACGGACCGCGATACCCGCACCCACACCGAAAAACTTGGGATCGTCAAATGCCGGGCCTGAAAATGCATAGCCCTTACCGCCTGGTGTTTTCAGAAAACCCTGTGCTGCAGCCACTGAATCGACCACCACGCCATCGAGACGGCCTGCGATGAGATCCAAAAAAACATCATCCTGTTTGGTGTAGCGAACAATTTCGGATTTCGGGAAGGTTGCCGTGGCGAATCGATCATGAATGGTGGTGCGCTGCACGCCGATACGTTTGCCGCTCAAACCTGCCGCAGTAACTTCCAGCGTGCTGCCGACTTTGGCCACAAAGCGACCCGGCGTCTGGTAATACTTGTCGCTAAACTCGACCGAGCGTTTGCGCTCTTCGGTGATAGACATCGACGCGATCACTGCATCAATCTTGCGGGCAAGCAAACCCGGAATCATGCCGTCGAAATCCTGCTGTAGCAAAGTGCAGTCAGCCTTCATTTCTTTGCACAACGCGTTGGCAATATCAATATCGAATCCCATTAATTTACCGTCAGCGCCCATATAACTGAACGGCGGATAGGCACCTTCAACACCTATGCGAACTTTTTTCTCGCCGCCCTGCGCCCGCAGCGAGTGGGGCATCAGTAACACTAATGAAGTGGCCGCGAAAATAATAATCCTGAACAAATTTTTCATGATGACTTCCTTCCGAAAATGACAAGCCATGTAATAACAAGCCTGTCGGGTTAGATGCAAAGTCGAAACTGGAATGTTTCGTTAACGCTTTCTATATAAAGGCTGTGCCATCAAGACTGGCGTAATGTCGAGATAAATATTGATCACCGTGTAATCTTCACCACCAAAAGCGCTGGTGAAATAACCAAGACTATCGCGCTCTTTACGAAGCTTGAATTCAAACCCCTGCACTGGCAACACATCTTTACTGCCGGCCTTGACCGGATTTACGGCAGCCAAAGGATTGAACGCCAAACCCGTTAGCGTCGATTGGCTGCTGTCGATTAAATGCGCCATTGCATTGACAATCACGGTATCACCTAATATATCCGGGTAAAACACTTCGTCTGCAAAGAAGGGTGAAAAATTTTTAGCCGCAGGATCGACTTTGCGGCCGCTTAATTTTGGGCGGGAAGGCGTCACCACGCGGGTCTTAAGATTGAACCGATCACCCCGATCCAGATAGGTCAGCCTGGCATTCTTCAGATTAAACTCAGGCACCGTATTATCCACGGTAGATGCCTCAAGATCAGCCACCAGAGCGCCTTTCGAGCCATTTGCATTGATCACTTCAATTTCATCGCCCTGAAAAACAACCGCTGAATTTTCATCAACTCCGACGCCTAACTGATAACCTTTTTGCACCATCAGCGGCAGCATCCGACCAATGCGGCCCCGCTTTAAAAAATGCTGATCAACAAACACATGAGCGCCTACGAAGCCCAAACCACGATCAATATCAGCACCTTCGCGCAAACCATTCCACCCCGATTGCATAATGGTTAGCACATCAGGCGGATCACGAAACATGGTGGTACTCATGATGGCGGCACCCGCACTGGTTCCCGCCACCACGCCGCCTCGATTGAACACTTCCCAGATAGCGCTCAGGATCGGTGTTGGCTTGCCATCTGGCTCATACAGGGCGTCGGTAATGCGCTCCTGTGCGCCGCCGGCAAAATAAATACCGCGGCTGGCTTTTACTTTTGCGACCAGCAGCGGATCATGCGCTGCCCTGCGAACATCGGGCCAGTCAGGCGTTTTTAATTTGGGCGCGACCGGAATATGCTCGGCAACCGCGCCGTGCCGGGTCAGCGCATCAATAATCAGCGCTGCCGATTTTTCAGGATCACCTGCGGCGGTAGCGAATACCGCAAATCGCGCACCCTGCCCTCCCGCCAGCTCCACCAGACGTTTCCAGACTTCATGATTATCGTATTTCAGTGCGCCGCCTATTGGTATCGCAATACCTGGTGTCGCAACTTTAGGTATCGCCATACCGGGCACACCGACATCACGAGCTGTTGCGATGAGTGTGCCTGGGTTCGTAACTAGGACGGTGTGCAGGCTTGTCGCCGCCTGCCCCCAAGCCAATGCTTGCGGAAAAACAACACTGAGCAGCGCAACCCAATAGAAAAAAATACGCATACTTTTTATCAATCCCGTCAGCATTTAGAGGTATTTAAATTTGCAGCGAATAAGCATCAACCCGTCAAGCGGGGGCATCAATAACGGCCAATAGCGGAAAACTTCATGTGCTTTCACGTTCTTTTATGTACCAAGCTAGAATATTGACACAGGAAGGTGCGCATAAAGTTATGGCTGTAATGAAAACATAACAACCTGTCGCATTCTGATAATCCCCAAGCATTTGGCGCCTGAATGCCCATGAGAAACGGCACAAGGCAATCATCTGGTTTTAAATTTTCTATGTAAATACAACAGACCGCTTTCAACTTTGCGACCACAAGTTGTGCTTTTGCGACGGTTGCGGTTTTGGCTGTATTTATTGTGCCGCTTCGCCTTTACACTCCATTCGTCATAAAACCGTCACGCAAATGTTTTAGGCAAGCCCGTATTTTCAGTGGTCCTAAATCAATTCGGCGTAACTCAAAAGCTAACCGCATCTTTCGGAATTTACCCAACGCTGTTTGAACTTTCAGGGAGTTTATCGAGTATGAAATCAGCCACGCGAAATCGTTGTTCTGCATCCCGTTTTGCATCAACTACGCGGTGCACCTTTTTGCCCGTCATGTCGGCATCTGCACGTGCCGTTGCGATTGCACTAGCCACGGCATCAAGCGTGCTGGCGACAGCCGCATGGGCACAGTCACCAACAGCAGAATCAGCTGCTGTGCCCCCGCAAAAAGTTGAAAAAATCGAAGTCACCGGCTCATCCATCAAGCGTATCGAAGGCGAAGCTGCCCTTCCCGTACAGGTGATTACACGTGATGATATCGAACGTGGTGGCTCCACCACCGCTGCCGAAATTCTCACCAAAATTTCGGCCAGTGCAGCCGCATTAACGGACGGCGCGAGCTTTAGCGATATTCCCGGACAACGCGGTTTTAATGGCGCTAATTTGCGCGGTATTGGCGTATCGTCCACACTGATTTTATTGAATGGTCGTCGCATGGCCAATTTCGCTTCACCTGGTGGCAACAGCGGTGTCGATTTGAACGCCATCCCGTCGGCAGCTATTGAGCGTGTGGAAGTCCTGAAGGACGGCGCCTCAGCAATTTATGGCACTGACGCCATCGGTGGCGTGATCAACTTCATTACCCGTCGCGATTACACCGGTGTTGATTTATCAGCTTATGTGAGCGATACCCAACACGGTGGTGCAGGCAAAAATATCTACACCGTATCAGCAGGTTTTGGCGACCTGAATAAAGACCGCTTCAATATCTTTGGCGTGCTCGACTATCAGGATACCAAGACGCTTCGCTCCACTCAGCGCAACTGGATTGGCTCCGTTTTCCAGCCCGATATCAATCTGGATGTGGGCAGCTCCAACACCTATCCAGCGAACTTTCGCCGCACTCGCGCCAGCGGCAGTGCTACCGGTTCACGCTACAACCCTTCAGCACCCAACTGTAATCCACCCGCAACCATTTATGCGCCGACCAGCTTTGTCGGCGCTAACGCATGCCTGTATAACTACATGCAGGATACGGAAATTTTCCCGGCCTCAAAGCGCACCTCATTTTTGACGCGCGGCCAATTTGCGTTGGATGCGAATACCACCTTGTTTGCGGAATATTTGCACGGCGAAACCAAAACCCAATATCGCATCAGCCCATTGACCATCACCAACCTTAACTATCCTGCCGCAGGCCGCTACTACCCTACTGCAACCGCGGCGCTCGCGGGCACAACTGGCCCGTTGCGCGTGAATTTCCGTTTGGCCGAAGCCGGTGGCCGCACCAATGATGTTGAAGCCACGGCGGATCGTTTTATCGTCGGTGTAAAAGGCGTGCTGGGCGGCTGGGATTACGATACGGCTTTTAACTATGCGACCAATAAAGTTACTGATGCTTATGTAAACGGCTATGTTGCGACAACGCCTTTTAATAACCTGTTTTTAACCGGCAACTTAAATCCGTTTGGCCCTACCGATGCGGCAGGGTTGGCATTGCTCAACGCCACCAAGATTCAGGATGATGCGCGTGACTCAAAAGGTACCACGACCAGCTTTGACGTCAAAGCATCGCGCCCGATTTTCAATATGGATGGCGGCGAAGCAGCACTTGCAATGGGCTTGGAAGCACGTAAAGAAAAGCTGGATTTTAATCCGTCTGCGCTGCTCGCCGCCGGTCAAATTCGTGGCGATGGTTCCGCTACCCCGTTCTCGGGCAGCCGCAATGTTACCGCCGTATTTGGTGAATTGAATTTGCCAATCACCAAAACCTTTGAAGCGCAGCTCGCCTTGCGTTTTGATAAATACAATGATGTCGGCAGCACCACCAATCCCAAGGTCGGGCTGCGCTGGAACCCGGCTAAAGAAGTATTGTTGCGCGCTTCGTATGGCACCGGTTTCCGCGCACCTTCGTTACCTGATTTATATTCGCCAACGGTCGTCGGCCAAACCAACGGTATTTACAACGATCCATTGGGCTGTATCCGCGTAGGCGCTATCAACAACACCACCAACCCGGATTATTGCGGTATCCAGCCCAATAAACTTCGTGGTGGTACCGCCAATCTGAAGCCCGAAGAATCCAAGCAGTTCTCAATGGGCGCTGTGTTTGAACCGATGAAAGCATTATCGTTATCAGTGGATTACTGGCGCATTGAAAAGACTGACGTTATTGCTTCACCAGAAGGTATTTACTTCACCGATGCAGTAGCCTACGCGCCATTCATTACTCGCGCTGCTGCCGATCCAACCTTGCCAGGCATTCCAGGTTTTATTACGCAAATTGATTCACGACTGCGCAATTTAGGCGGCCTGAAAACCACCGGTGTCGATTTGGGTTTCGATGTTCGTTTACCAAAAACGGTATACGGCAAATTCGGTATCAACTTTACCGGCACATACGTCATTGATTACAAGACCCAGGCGGGCCCCGGTGCCGCGTTTGTTGATGGTGTAGGCAAGTTTGCCAACGATCAAGTTGTACAACGCTGGCGTCATACTGCGGCCTTCCTGTACGACATCGGCGCATGGAGTGCCACACTGTCACAGACTTTCTATCTGGGCCACACAGATCAAAACCCGTTCCCGAACGGCCAGCCGCGCCGCGTAGGGAGCTATGAATTGTTTGATCTGACCGCCAGCTATGCACCGGTCAAGTCGTTGAAATTCCGTGTCGGTATCAAAAACCTGATGGATCGCAACCCGCCGACCTCTAACCAGATCTATAGCTTCCTGGCCAGCTATGATCCGAACTACACCGATCCACGTGGCCGCTCCTTCTTCGGTAGTGTTTCGTATTCATTCAAGTAAGCATTTGAGTAATTTATCAACAAGAGGATATTGATCGTATAAAGATGCCCTAAAAAAATCACCGCCTCGGTGTTACCGTGTTGTTAAAACGCTCCCTGAAGGCTCACCGCCTTCAGGGATTTTTTTGTTTGCGACTAAAAACCCAGCTGAAAATCGGCTCCATAATGACTTTTACATCAAGTTAGTTGGCATTTCGCACCCGAATTGTTATAATCGCTGGCTTGATGCGCCCATAGCTCAGATGGATAGAGTACTTGGCTACGAACCAAGGGGTCGTGGGTTCGAATCCTGCTGGGCGCACCAACCTATTCAAAATGGCTTACAGAAATGTAGGCCATTTTTTATTGCGCGCTCGGTGCGAACAGCTACCCCGCGTAACTTCATGCTATCTTCCCTTTCTCCTTTCTCGCTTCTCCCCTCTCTTCCCTCTCGGCTCATGGCATATTTTGCGCGTGTTTTATGCGCGTGTGCCTGGCCCCGAGCCTCGATATAGCCGTTAAAGATCAATTTCGTAGGCCAGCACCGACAGGTTATGACACTGTCCGCCGACTTTGACGACCACCAACAGACATTACCATTCGGTATCAATTGTGGTGTCATTAGCTTGGCTGTAAAAACAGCGAGCCAACGCAGAGGCAGCTATAGTGAAGAATGAATTTATCCAAAATACAGAAGCGGTGAACGGTAACAGCAGAATTGATCATCACGCTCGAACTGTTTCGGCTGATGAGGCTGATGTGGAATTCAGTTTCGACCCTATTCGGGATGATTTCATGACCATTCGCGTGCCGCGTAAGCAACACATTTCAGATGATTTTATTATTGATCAAGACAATCCAGAAGTCTTGAAAACATGCGCGGCGCCTATAGCAAATGCAAATAATGAAGTGGAGGTCGTTAGCGAAAGCAGTCACGTGGGTTACTTGAAAATACGCATGCAAAAACAAATGAAAAAAAAGATGCACAACAGGCTTCATGATTTTTCAGAGTTGGCGGCCGACCGATGATCTTGACATGTCCAATGGACATCCGATATCTGCCGCCTTTTTCTCACTTTTTTTAATCTGCCACTTAACTTCCTACCCGTTTAGCCAATCCACATATGAAATATATTTATGCTTTTATGGTGGCCGCATTTGTGTTGATAATTGTCGATGTTCTGTGGCTTAAGTTTGTGATGAGCAGTATTTTTAAAAGCGAACTCGGTGAACTCGTGCTGGAAACACCCAGAGTAACCGCAGCCGCAATCTTTTATGGGTTGTACGCGATCGGTCTTGTGGTGTTAATCATTTCCCGAAGCGCGTCAATCTCAGGTACGCATGCCGCTCTGCTGGGCGGGCTGTTCGGCTTGGTGGCTTATGGCACTTATGATCTTACAAACATGGCCACTCTTAAAATATGGACGTGGAAGCTCGTTGCCATCGATATGGCATGGGGATCTATTGTCACCGCAGCAAGCGTTACAGCAGGTCGGGTAATGTATTTGCGGGTCGACTGAACATCAATTAATTCCAGAAAAATTTATAACATGATGAGTCAAAACCTGTTTGAGATTAATTGCGCGCTCGACTATGAGGTAACAGGGCCGAGTGATTTTTTATTCAATATTGAAGTCGCGCAAACACAGCAGCAAAAAGCCTTGTCAAGTTATTACTCTGCCTCTAATGCCATTGATCTGAAAAGCTTCAAGGCAAAAGATTTACCCAATCGATTCATTCGTTTTTCTGCGTTAACTGGTCATGTCGCTGTGCGCTACACCGCGCAGGTATTGCTGACTCATTATTGGGCGGAACCGCACGATCTGAATGAGCATCCGATTGCAGAATTGCCTAAAGAAACACTACCGTTTTTATTACCCAGCCGCTACTGCGAGTCAGATAAATTATTTTATTTTGCCAACACCCATTTTGGCGCACAGACACGAGGCTATGAGCGCGTAGAGTCCATTTGTAGGTGGGTATACGAAAATATTCGCTTCATGCCAGGCGCTTCCAATGCTACAACTTCAGCTACCGATACACTAAACAGCCGTGTCGGCGTATGCCGCGACTTTGCACACCTGACGATTGCCTTGCTGCGCGCACTGAATATCCCCGCGAGATTTGTTGCCGGTTACGATTATGGTGCTGACCCTGCACTGGGACCTACCGACTTTCATGCTTATGTAGAAGCCTTCGTCGGTGGCCGCTGGTTTATTTTTGACTCCACACGTCTATGCCCGCGAAACGGGCTGGTGAGGATTGGTACCGGCTTTGATGCCGCCGATGTAGCTTTTGCCACTATCTTTGGCCCTGTGCAGTTTGTGGGTATGAAACTTGATATTCAACCATTTGACAAAACGGGTGTGCCCGTCACACTTCTCGATGATGCCAATCTGGCAATCTCAACATCGGCCAGCAACGACGTGAATGATGTGTTGGGTGGCGTAACGATGGATGCACCGCGCACGGCTTCAAACGGAAATTACGCCATAACGGGGTGCACTATTACTAAAACAGCCAACGGCTGAAAACCAGCAGAATGCAAGCCGCGCTAACACCAGAAATCATCAAGTTGATGCCCTGATGTAGGCCTCTACCTACAACATAGAATCATCATTCCTGACATCCGGTTGTCATCAACTATTCTTTAATACATGCATGATTTAACAACTAAAATTAAAATGTTAGTCTTTGGTATTAAACGTGCGGGTCTTGTTGTTAGAGCCTGTGAATGCTTGTGAATTTGATGCGTCATACATCTTTTAATCGTAATAACGCATTTGTAGGCATCAACTGACGCCGATCAGTGCTGCGCCCCGACATACACGATGGAATTAAAAAACTAATATCATATCGTGCTGGCTTGTGAGCAAGTCCTATTTCCGGAGCATCCCCTATTTTGGCGTTAGCGTTGGAAATTTTATCAAAGACTTCATCAAATCATGCCGTTTTAGACCAACTTATTCTTTAGGAGATTTAATATGAATTGGGACACTATCGAAGGTAACTGGAAACAGTTAAAGGGCAATGTAAAAGAAAAATGGGGCAAATTGACGGATGATCAGATTGATGTCATGGCAGGCAAACGAGATCAGCTTTCCGGCAAAATTCAGGAAGCATATGGCGTCACCAAAGATGAAGCTGAAAAACAAATTTCAGAGTTTCAAAAACGCCAAGCTGAGCTTAATAAAGATCACAGCCACAATATTTAATGTGGTGAGTTGAACCCGGTTTAGAATAAATTTTAATAATACTCGTCATCAAAAACAGCACTTCAACATTATTCACAACAGGAGCTATAAATGAACAAGAAACTTGCATACATCGCTGTACTGTCGTTTTTGTCCACCGTTTGCATGAGCGTAAATGCAGCGACTATGGCCAAAGCCGAATACAAGTCAGCCAAAAGCCAAATTTCGGCTGATTATAAATCCGCCAAAGCTGCCTGCGGCAGCCTGGTAGGCAACAAAAAAGACATTTGCGTCGCAGAAGCCAAAGGTACAGAAAAAGTAGCTAAGGCCGATCTTGAAGCACGTTACACCGGGAAAGAAAAAGCCCAATACAATCTTCAGATCGCCAAAGCTGATGCGGCTTATGGTGTTGCCAAACAAAAATGTGATGACATGAAAGGCAATGACAAGGATGTCTGCATTAAAGAAGCTAAAGCCGTCGAGGTGAAATCCAAGGAAGACGCAAAGTTGTACAAAAAAGTCAAGAGCGCTACTAAAGAATCCATTGAAGATCGTATGAATGCGGATTACAAAGTCGCTATTGAAAAATGCGATGCTTTGGCCGGTGATGCAAAAACACAGTGCGTAAACAATGCCAAAACAAGTTTCAAAAAGAGCTAATAGTTTGAGTGTAGTGAGTGAAGTAGTTGTGCAATCGGTCGACTGGCAGTAAATTGCCTGGCGACCGATTGCGTTTTTCTTGATTATTTTCCGCTAATATACGGATACAAACCCGCTAGGATTTAATCATCGAACAGGTTATAAAAACCAATGAAATTAAAATACTGATCGTCGATGATCACGATGTCGTTCGTGTTGGTTTTCGGCAGATCCTGTCGGAACATGCACGCTTCCAAGTCATCGGGGAGGCGAACTCTGCCACGCAGGCTTTTGATTTATTGCGCAAAGAAACTTTCGATATTGTGTTGCTGGATTTGTCGCTGCCCGACGGTTCTGGTGTGGACGTTCTGCGCAAAATCAGGGAGCGTTATCCTGATACGAAAGTTCTTATTCTGAGCGGTTTCGCTGAAGAACAATACGGTGTAAATATGCTGAGGGCTGGTGCGTCGGGATTTTTGAGCAAAACCTGCACCAGCGAACAGCTTACCAGCGCAATTGAAACGATCGCAATTGGGCGTCGCTATATTAGTCCCAAACTCGCCGAAATTTTAGCGGAGGGACTTAGCACCCCCACTGATAAACCAGTTCATGAACAACTTTCTGAACGTGAGTTTCAGATTTTTTGTCGACTGGCTGAAGGAAAAACAGTTTCAGAAATCGCTGAAAGCCTTTTTATCAGCGTGAAAACAGTCAGCACGTATCGAGCACGGCTGATGGAAAAAATGGGCCTGAAGACAAATTCCGAACTTACTTACTATGCTTTAAAAAACGGGTTGATCCAATAGGTCGTCGCCGTTTTAGTTAAATATAATGAAATTTTTTATAAACAAAAAAGGCATGGTTAATCGGGGTCTAAGGTATGCAAGGGTCTACATATGCGTAAGCTGAAAGTAGCGATCGTTGAGGACTCGCAAATTATTCGCAAGCGTCTGGTTGAGTTGGTAGAAGAGATCGACGACATGGTGGTAGTGGGCGAAGCGGCTACTGAAAGTACCGCCATTGATATGTGCAGAAAAACCAATCCGGACGCGATTATTCTTGACATGCAGCTAGAGGTAGGTAATGGCCTGGGGGTACTAAAAGCCATGCGTTATAACGTGGCCGAAGCCGGAATCAAGCCAACCATCATTGTGTTGACAAACTTTCCCTCACCTTCCGTGCAGCGTGCCGCGTTGGCGCTTGGCGCTGATGTGTTTCTGGATAAGTCAAGAGAGTTCCATAAGGTTATTGCTCTACTGCAAAGTGCGGTGGGTGAGCTGCAAAGTTAAGCTTTTGCCTGTCCACAAATTACAGGTAAATTTTAATTTTCTGTGCTGAATTATGAATTAATGCCGCAGCCTGATTTAGCAACTAAATAAACTTGAGCAACACAAGTAGCGGGATTAATATCACAAGCTGTAACTTCAGTTGCAGCATTCAAGATCGACACCATCATATTGCAATACAGCACAAGCGAAAATGGAAAAAAATTTGTCCGACAACTCTAGTGCAAAAATAAATTCGGCTGTTTCGGTCGCAACAGCCGCAGCGTCCAAGGCCGACTTGGCGTCTTCCAATCTTGACTCATCTGAAGCCGTCACCCCGATTATTGACATTGCCGCATTGCAACCGGCCACAAGTAGCGAGCCCGTTTTGGCCGACGATTCCGTCGCCGCTTCACAAACCTTTCAAAACGTCGCGCTAGGCGTTGTTGCAGGTGCCGCCCTGATTTGGTTTCTTAAATTCGCCGAAAGTGTTTTTGTGCCTATCCTGCTGGGGCTTATTCTTAGCTACAGTCTCAGGCCGTTTGTTGATTGGCTGCAACGCACTATATATATTCCTCGCATGTTGGGTGCGGCTGTATTGCTTCTGCTGCTGTTTGGCGGCGTAGGCGCAGGGTTGTGGAATCTGCGTGCCGATATGGCTGCGGTTGCCGGCGATTTACCTAAGGCAGCACGCATGATCAGGGAGTTTGTAGGTACACCGCAAGCCGGCACGCCGGGCCTTATGAGTGATATCCGGCGTGCAGCTCGCGAGCTTGACCAAGCATCTGCTGCGCTGAGTATAGACACGACATCCGAGAAGAAGACGGCAAGCAGCGTTACAGTGGCTCCCGCTGCACCAGCAGCGCGTGCCACATCGGTTACAGAGCATCTGCAAAACTTTTTGGGTGATCGCGTGGGGAAAGTGGTTGGTGTCGCAACCACGCTCAGCGTTGCAGGACTGCTTGCTTACCTGCTGCTTTGTGCCGGCACCGAGCATCGGAAAAATTTATTGCAAATTGTGGGCCAATCGCTCTCCCGAAAAAAAGTAACCCTGACCATACTGAATGAAATTCATTCACAGGTTCAATATTATTTGGCTGCAACGGCTGCGACCAATGTAGCGCTTGCCTTGTCAACCTGGGCATTGTTTGCCTATTTTGGAATTGAGCGTGCCTTGTTATGGGGCATTATCGCGGGTCTGCTTCACTTGGTTCCATATCTCGGTACAGGCTTGTTCCTGATTGTCTCTTTCGTGATCGGGCTAGTTGCCCTCGACGGTTTTTGGCCTGCTTTTTATCTCACCATCATCTGGCTAATGATTGAGTTCATTATCGGGTTTGGCCTAACAAACTATATTCAAAGTCGGTCTTCGCGCATTAACAGTGCGGCGCTATTTGTCGGATTTTTGGTATTCGGCTGGCTTTGGGGTGGTTGGGGCCTGGTGGTAGCAGCGCCAGTGCTCGCAGCAGTGAAAGCGGTGTCGGATCGGGTTCCCAGCCTCAAAGAAATCAGTACATTGCTGTCTTAAGACCATTCTTAATCCATCTTTAAGCCGTTCTTTTATCGACTTTTTATTTAGAGCAAGTTTGCGGGCTAATCAAGAGTTCAATTAACCCGCATGGTCAAATAACCTATTGACTTACCAAACTACTAGCCTGCAAAAGACGTTGGTATCGGCATGGAGGCGGGGATGGTTACAGGTGAGCCACCTTCGTTTTCCCAAACCTGGAGCTCCTGTTTTTTAAGCATCCGTCGACGCTGGTGTTTGCTCGACTTAGCGGCAGAAGAAAAAACGTAACCTGCAGTGCCCGCTACCAATAATAACCAAAAAAATTTACGCATTCTGTCACCTTAATTAAAAATAATGAGCCGTGAATAATTTCACGTTTACGGACAAGGTCGGCCTTAACCCCCATGTCCGCGCATGCGAACTTCTCCTTCCTGTCCTAAATCTTCCGGCTTATGCCCGGTCATTGCCGCCTTGGCCATCGTATAGAGCTGCACAATCTTGCTGGCTTTAACATCCCAATAATGGGCATGCACAATTTTTATTTGGACGAGCGCCAAGTCAGGATCTTCAACCCCACCTGGAAACCACGCTTGAGCAAAGGTTGTCCATAAGGCCGATTTGCGCGCCATGTCCTCAACGATAAGAGCTTCACCGGATACGGAAATATAGGCGTCTTTGCCGGGATCAGCATAGGCGACATTCACGCGCCCATCGGCCAATAAATCTGCCACCGGCTCGCCAGTTCGCGACATGAAGAACCAAAGCGAGTCAAGCTCGTCAATATCACGATTTTGTGTCGTGACGGGACGTGAATGCAAATGGCCATTACGATGACGCGTTGTGAGCATGCCAAACTTGATGTCCTTGACGAGTCGCCAAAGATTTTCGCGAGCTTGTTTATCAGAATGTTCGATAATTTTTCTCCTTTAAAACGTCTAGCATGCCAAGTACCGCAGCATGACGGTGTAAGAAAAAAACCGACATCATCGTAGGACGGACACGTATGTCTACTTAAACTCAAACCCTAGCAAAAATGGTTGTTTTCAGCCAAAAATTGCTCAAGAACCGCATAGACAATAGAGTTTCATCTTCGGTAACTTCTAAAACTCAAAGTATCGTCATTCAAGTGAAAGCTGACACGATAAGATGCGTCGGGGTGATGGGTTTTTCGAAGTTGCTTTTTATTTAGGGTCCTTGTATCTGCACACCCGCAGTTTAAGTGTGGCATTTTCGCAGTTTTGATTTGGTGGTTTGTACCTCGCTGTGACTACGCGTAAAAGTTACCGCATAGTGCGGGCCCGGGACTACAGCCTGAAAATCGATATTCAGACATTCTATGAATATCATTGCGCGATGAAGCAGTGGCATTCAATCAATTGCCACGTGAATGCACCGAAGCTATCCTTGCCCGAACATTAATTTTCCGATACACAGGAGCCAATGCCATGAAATCCCGCGATACCCACAACCGTAATGAAACAAAAAACGTAATGCAAAAAGATCGATCGACCGCGACCGAATCACTGTCAAAGGGCAACCATAGTCAGCCTTTGCAAATGAAAATATCGCGCACAAAAGCATTGGCCGAACAAAGCAAATTGCAGCAAGATCCTGATGCGCTACCGGTTGCGGATTACCCGGTTAATCGCCCCGCGGCATCGCCTACTTCCAATACCGAAGATGCAGAATTGATAGCGCTCGCCGGGCAGAATAAATCTGTAGCATCTGCATCCAAATCCATTAAGCCGGTTCACAAAAGCATAGCGACTAAAGCCATCGGCGCAATCAGCGAGCTAAAGTCAAATTAAAGGTTGCGGGCTTGCGTCGCCTCGTTAATGGCCATTCATGCAGACGCCTGATCAATAGCCGTAACTGCAGCCTCAAGCTTTCTGGGGATCGTTACGGTAATGGTGGTGCCCGTTCCAGGCACTGAATTCCACACCACATCGCCGCCAAGCGATCGGGCGCGTTGGCGCATACCCGATAAGCCATGCGACAGTTTCGAAGGATTGTAGTCAGGCGGTAAACCCGTGCCATCGTCTTCGAGAATGAGATGAATATTTTTTTCGTCTATATGCAAACTTGCCTTTAAGTTTTTCGCTTTAGCGTGAAGCAATACATTGGTCGTACCCTCTTGCACAATACGAAATAGGGCAATCGACGCGTCCGGAGATACAACGCCCAGATCTTCTGCCAGATTGAGCGTGCACTTCAGCCCCCCCTTCTGGCAGTGCTCATTGATATACCACTCCAGTGCAGAGCCCAGCCCCAAGTTGTCCAGCAGCGAGGGTCGTAAATTTTCAACCACTCGTCGTTTGATGGTGACGGCTTCATCTATTAAAGCCGATATCTGATCACAACGATGCACCCCCTCATCGCTCAATAACGAGTGTGAACGTAACCACTCAATATCCATTTTGGCGGACGTTAAGATGCCGCCCAGCTCATCATGAAGATCGCGAGCCAGTGCAGCTCGATCACGCTCGGTTGATTGCTGCAAGTGAGTTGAAAGCTCATTTAGCTCCCCTGTGCGCTCCGCCACTAGACCTGATAAGCGCTCATTTTCGTTTACTCGCAAATCAACCAGAAACTGACGACGTTGCAGATCCTGCATATAAAAATAGGCAACAATACAGAGCAGTATCAAATTCAATGCGGCAATAGCAATCATCCCCAGACGCGATACCCGCATATCGCGTTCCCAGTAAAGACGCATTTGTTCACCATCAACAGTCATCTGCTGGATCATGGTTGCCAGCTTGTTTCGGGCATCATCCATTAAATTTTTGCCTTTGTCCTGCTCAAGGATCAGCAGAACATCTTCTTGTTTGCCCTGGTAGGCCAGCGCAATTGCCACCTCCAACCCGATAAATTTTTCAACTACCACAATTGCCAGCTCGTTAATTTGCGCTTGCCGGTCGGGGCGGTCCATAAACGCAACAGTGAGGTCTTGCTGAAGCTTGGGTAACTCGGCTTTTGCCCTGAAGAAAGGCTCCAGATATAACTTGTTTCCCGTGAGCAAATAACCGCGTTGTGCTGTCTCTGCATTTAGCAGCAGCGTCTGAAGCTGGTAGACCAAACTAAGGTGGTCTCTGCCATCACGTGTAGCTGCGACACTCTTGACGATATTGCTGTAGTTTCGCTCGGAAACCACCATAAAAGTCATTGTTAAGGCAATAACCGCAATCCCGAGCGCTACGAGTGAAATCGGCAAATTCATCCACAATGTGCGCATCGTTTGCTGCTTCGTCATGTTCAGATGGGGATCATTTGTTACTGACATATATTTCTATCCCATTTTAGGCTGCATATATTTTTTCATTCACTGCATTGATACGATTAGTTGCCAATGCAGGGTGCGCGTCTACAAAATTTGTTTTTAATATTATTTCAACAATATAAACATCACAAAGCAAATACAACAAAGGCCGCCCACAAATTATGTGGGCGGCCATCTAAGGGCACGCTGCTTTTTGCGGTTATTACTTTTTGCTAATAAGCCCCATAACCAGTGAAACCAAAAATATGACAACAAATATGTAAAAAAGCACTTTGGCTATTTCTACAGCGCCGCCGGCAATACCGCCAAAGCCGAAAATGGCTGCAATGATGGCAATAATAAAAAATGTGGCTGCCCATCTCAACATGGTGTTCTCCTGTTTTTTATTTAATCATGCTTCAAGCAAGTCAATCAAATCATCGGCATGCTCTTCTTCCATGGCCAATATGGATTCAATCATTCTGCGAGTTGTGGGATCTTCGTTGCCTAAAAATTGGGCAAAAGCGCGATAATTTTCAATCGCAATTCGTTCAGCAATGAGATTTTCACGAATCATCTCCTGCAAATCAGTGCCTGCGTGATATTCAGCGTGACTGCGATCTGCCAGACCCACAGGATCAAAATTGGGGGTGCCGCCCAATTGCATAATCCGCTCTGCGATCTGATCGGCATGCTCAAGCTCTTGTCTGGCATGCTCGGCAAATTCTGCTGCCACCATGCGGCCTTTAATGCCGCTGGCGACATAGTAATGGCGCTTGTAACGTAGGGTACAAACGATCTCAGTGGCCAGCGAATCATTCAGTAATCGAATGACCGTGTCCTTATCCAAGCCGTAATCCTGCGTAATTGCTCCATCGTCCACTTTTTTACGGGCCAGCTTGCGCAGAAGCGATTTGTCCGTCAGCAGCGGAGACAGTTTATTTTTTGCTTTCTTTCCAGATGGCTTTTTTGATGGCCTGGAATCCATCATGTCAGAATCGTGCTTGGCAGCAACAACAGAAGGTTTTGATTTCCTGGGCTCACGTTTCGGGCCGTGCTTTGGGCCGTGTTCCGCTGGAATGTGCACCTTATGTTTTTGCTGTTTCATCACTTTTCCTGACATGTCGTAAGATGGACTTTTTGCTTTAGAACTTTTTAAATACGATTTATTAATTGCCGGTAGAAGTCTTCAAACGGATATCGTTTTTAACCGATGCAACGCCTTTAACCCCACGGGCAATTTCAACTGCGCGGTTGATTTCAGCCTGGCTATTTGCAAAGCCGCTCAATTGCACAGTGCCTTTGAAGGTTTCAACATTGACGTTGAGGGCGCTAACTGTTTTATCTTCCACATACTTGGCCTTGACTTTAGTGGTGATGACAGAATCATCAACGCCTTCGCCAAAGCTTTCCTGACGCGCAGTGCTCGCACAGCCCGCCGCGATCAATGATGCTGCAACCATGATGCCTATAAATATTTTTTGGATCGAACGCATGAGAATCTCCTGATGTTTATGAAGTGGTGAGTAACTGACTGTCGCTTGGCTACCGCTTATGAAGCAGAATCGCTATTGCCACAGCAGATCAAAGCTTATCGTTGCTCAGCCCCTTAATGCGTAGGCTTCTCTTGACAATTAGCTACCCCTCTTTCTTCTCGACTTGTAAGCAAAATCCTACAATCGCTAAAAAAATATTCGCGCGCATTCAATCGTCATATGAATTGAGCTGAGAGCCGCTGCGACTAATCTCTTTTTTCGATGTAGTCGTGTACCGACATTGCAATCAGCTACCTGTGCTGCAATGCTCGTGTGAGGTCTGACAAACTTTCTCACCGAGAATCATCATGATGAATTGCTGCGTCTATCCTGCGTCTATTCTGCGTCTCTTCTGCGCTCAAAATATGCGCACTATGCCGAGTCCATAAAACCGTCAAAGGAAACTGAACATGAGAAATCTGAATAAGGCAGGAACTACAGTATCAATAACGATATTAGGCATGATGATGTTCGCCGCATGTTCTGACCATTCTCTATCCGATAAAAGTATTATGCCTGGCGCGTCGTTACGCACGGCCAGCATAGCCGGTGGAAGCTCAGACGGCACCGCAGCACCCTCGATGCCGTCAGCAAGTGATGTATTTGCGGCTGAACCTGTTCCGGAGAGCCCAAAGGCCGCCAAAGGCGGTACAGACGATATGAAAAAGACCCTTAGCACCGTCGCTGAAGAAACACAAATGCCACTGGTGGGACACGGCAATAATCACTCGGCGCCGGACTCAGCCTCAACTGCTTCGACAAGCGCAGCCGTAACTACAGCGCCACCTAAAAAGCGTTAACTCCGACAAAGTTTTAGGATGCATCAGAGAATGTTATGCATGTATTCACACCATAAAAATTTTAAATTTTTAAAGTGTGCTCTATGTTTGGCGCTTTCATTGCCCGGGTATGCCATGGCACAGGATTTTTATGTCGATCTCCCAACCAAGTCAAAACTGATACCGGGCACAACGAAATCAAGCTTGGCGGGATCCACATGGCTATCAAGCTCTCGGCGCGAAGAAGCGTCGTCTATATTTATTCATTCATCTCAGCGCAATGTTAAAACATTGCCTAATGGCTGTGGAGGAACAGGGAGCAATGCCGTCTGCTATGACTATCGATCGGGCTCAACCGTTTTCAAACCGATGAGAAATCTTTTGCCAACCATTCCTGGCTTGGTGGCGCAGAATTTGACGATTCATCGTCATACCTTGATCGCTTCTTACAACTTTAAATAGCCGGAAGAAATTCTAAGACGCGCTTGACCGCGCTGCGCATTTCTCTTACTTGCCAAAAGTAGCCAATTGATCTAACGCGATTTGACTGCAGATAACAAACGCCACATCGTCGCAGCCTTTGCGGCCCAACCTATCAAACGTGCAGGACCAGTAAGAACAATAGCAGTAACGACTACACCCACCAGAATGGGGCGCCTGGTGGCGAAACGAATGACACTCGCTGGTGTTATGTAGGTATGCGCATAAACCTGTAAATACTGTTGCACCAGGTTTAATGTTCGCCAAATCGGCGCGCTCGAAGTGAATGAATCCGTACTGCTTTCACCAGATCGGACTTGTAGCTGCATACCAATCCGCTCGCGTGAACTATTCAATGCCAGCACGATTTCTCCGGGAGTTCGCTGCATCGTCATAACAATTCCATCACCCAGTCTGCATCTTTTTTGAGTTCCGCAGTTGTCTGTGCAAACGGCGCACT
>Ga0209724_1000924_pt1 | contig 27606 bp, 22 predicted proteins | sample grotaG_FD_184143 | JGI IMG/M metagenome (GOLD analysis project Ga0209724, IMG submission 184143) | Glacier valley bacterial and archeal communities from Borup Fiord, Nunavut, Canada, to study Microbial Dark Matter (Phase II) -... | ecosystem: Environmental > Aquatic > Freshwater > Ice > Glacier ...
CTGTTGGGAGGCTAACTCGGCTCACCGCACCATATTCAGCAAACACTTCTTTTAAGTCGTCTTCTGTCGCCTGAAATGCTAAATTTCCAACGTAGATAGTCACAGTTTTCTCCAAACCAAATGCGAGGGCGAACTCGGTAAGTGCTTTGGATGCAGCAGACTGCTAGTTGTCCTTAGCAACGGTAGCCGAACTCTTGTTCGCAAATTATTACAACGGAATCTCTTCTGAAAGAGAAGCACAAATGCTGCATTTAGGCTAGTGATAAACGCATGGATTCTTATCAGCAACGAGGTCAAAACTCATCTGAAACCCGATGAATGATTACGGATTGTTCCTCAACATACAATTCGGTTGATAGTTTGGATCAAAATCTATAAAATTTTGTTAAGTACTATTCTGAAAGTTATGTTTCTTTGACTCAGAAAAGTCTTCCGTAGAGTATGGGTTTTAGGGTATTAAAAATTACACAAACTTAAGAAAAATCCTACTGAACTTGAGACCTTAATGAAATAAAAACAGCTTTTAAGGAATAATTTCAGCAATTAAAATCACATTCCTGCCCGTCTTAACCTAGTCTTCAACATCGCAGTGTAACCTAATGGGGTTATTTATAAGACCGTTCAAAACTTATGGCTTTTTCTCTAAGTGCAACCTGTTGGAGATTTTCAGTTCCAGCGATCGCCCTGACTCTGGGTTTGGCTGCTTGCACCCCGCAAACGCCACCTGCCGCTCCGGGAGCTAGCACCTCATCTGGCGGAAGCTCCAGCCCTGTGGCTGCCGGGGGAGGTGCCACCATTTCTATTAGTGGAGCAGGAGCGACGGCTCCTAACCCGCTCTATCAGCGCTGGTTTCAGGAATACAACAAGCAAAAACCAACCGTTCAAATCAGCTATGACTCGGTGGGGAGTGGTGCTGGGGTCAAGCGCTTTTTAGACCAAACCGTTGATTTTGGTGCAAGCGATGCAGTGCTAAAACCCGACGAGCGCAGCAAACTTCCTGCCGATCGCGGAACGGCAATTCAAGTCCCAACGACGGGCGTGTTTGTTGTCTTTGCCTACAACCTTGATGGCGTTGATAACTTAAAGCTTTCTCGTGAAGCCTTTTGCGGAATTACCGATGGCTCAATCAAAACTTGGAACGATCCCAAGATTGTCAAAGACAACGCTGGGGTGACGCTGCCTAACGAGCCGATTACCTTCGTTCACCGCTCAGACGGCAGTGGAACCACCGATATTTTTACAAAACACCTCGTCAAAGCTTGCCCAAATTGGAAAGCCGGCGCGGGTAAAACCATTGAATGGTCTACTGGAACAGGTGCAAAGGGAAACGAGGGAGTTTCTGCCAATATTCAGCAGACCAAAGGCGCGATCGGCTACACCGAATTTTCTTACGCAAAACAAACTCAGCTAAAGACTGCCACACTGCAAAATAAAACAGGCACGTTTGTTGCACCGACTCCAGAGGCAGCGGCAAAAGCGCTGGTAGGGGTGGAAGTTCCTGCCGATTATGCTGTGAAAGTTCCTGATCCAACCCAAGCAGACGCTTATCCGATCGTCAGCTTGACCTGGGTATTGCTGTATGAGCAACCCAAAGATCCGGCAAAGGCAAAAGAGATCGCAGACTTCTTGCGCTGGGCTTTAAAAGACGGCAAGCAATATGCAACCGAGTTGGGCTATCTTCCTTTACCTGACGAATTGGCAACCAAAGTTGCAGCAACCTTAGATACGATCAAGGTTGCCGCTAAGTAGACTGACGCTTCCTCACACAGTCAGTTTGCTCCTCACCTGATACATGTGCTCACCCTTCAGTAGATTTTATGGCTACGTCAACTTCTCGTACAGCAATGCCGACGCAGCGATCTGAGTCGTCTCGCTTCTTAGACAAAGGTTTTGTTTGGCTAACCGGGGCATTTGCGATCGGGGTCGGTTTTGTCTTGTTGGCGATCGCCTTTCGAGTCGGCACTGACTCTCTTCCGGCGATTCAAAAATTTGGGTTGGGCTTTTTAGCCACCACTCGCTGGAGCGTCAACGATGAAGTCTTTGGGGCACTCACCCAGATCTACGGAACGCTGGTGACTTCGTTTATGGCGCTGCTGATTGCCGTCCCGATCGGAATTGGGGTGGCGCTATTTCTCAGCGAAGATTATCTGCCGCCGCGCATCAAGCAGCCGATCGTGTTTTTGATCGAACTGTTGGCAGCCATTCCCAGTGTGGTTTATGGGCTGTGGGGCATCTTTGTGTTGATTCCTCTCCTCAGACCGTTTGGCATTTGGCTCAACGGCAACTTTGGCTGGATTCCTTTATTCAGCACGGCTCCCTCAGGTCCGGGCATCTACGCGGCAGGGATCATTTTGTCGATTATGATCTTGCCCATTATTGCGGCGATTTCACGAGATGCTCTGGTTGCGGTGCCGACTGAGATTCGTCAAGCGGCATATGGGTTAGGGGCAACCCGATGGGAAACGATCTTTCAGGTTATTCTTCCGGCAGCATTTTCTGGTATTGTGGGCGGCATCATGCTGGCTCTAGGGCGAGCAATGGGAGAAACGATGGCGGTGACGATGGTGATTGGCAACTCTAACTCCATCAATCTTTCGATTTTGTCTCAGGGTTCAACCGTGTCTTCGCTGTTAGCAAACCAATTTGCTGAAGCCGGAGGTCTACAAGTCTCGTCTTTGATGTATGCCGCCTTGATTTTGTTTGGGCTGACGTTAGTTGTCAACGTGTTAGCCGAACTGATCGTGCGCCGCTTCAGCCTAAAACTCTAGAGAACAGGGTCAGACTTAAACATCCCACTTGATACCCAGATCCTGATACTCAAACTCTGATACCTTTTAACTCACTATGGCAAGCTCAGAATTTGCGACAGCACCCAACATGAAGCGATCTCCAACATCGCCTCGAACGCTATTTTCGTCGGTGATGACAGTCGTCACTTTTGTGTGTGCGGCTCTGGCATTGATTCCGCTTGTTGCAGTGCTGTCCTACGTCTTGATTAATGGGGCATCGAGTCTCAGGCTCAGTGTCTTTACCGAACTTCCGCCCGCACCCGGTTTAACTGGTGGCGGTTTTGGGAACGCGCTCGTCGGCACCCTGTTGACCGTCGGGATCGCCTCAATATTGAGTATCCCATTTGGGGTAATGGCAGCGATTTTTTTGGCAGAGTTTTATCGCGACACAAAACTGGCAGAAACGATTAATTTTTTGACGAATGTGTTGAGCGGAGTGCCCTCGATCGTGATTGGCGCATTTGCTTATGCGCTCGTGGTGCTCTCAACCGGAACCTTTTCTGCGGTAGCCGGCGGCTTTGCACTAGCGGTCTTGATGCTGCCCACGATCGTCAGAACGGCAACCGAATCGCTGGAGGCGGTGCCCAGAGATTTTAGACAAGCCGCGATCGGGCTAGGAGCAACTCGCTTTCAGACCACCTTGCAGATTGTGCTCCCAGCGGCACTACCAGCGATTATTACAGGTGTGATGTTGGCACTTGCTCGCGCAGCCGGAGAAACCGCACCCATTTTGTTTACGGCATCGACGAGCCGCTATTGGGTACGATCGGTCTGGGAGCCAACCGCCACCATGTCTCGATTGGTGTTTGACTTTGCCACTGCCCCCTATAAGAGTCAGCAAGAGCTAGCATGGGTGGGGTCATTGGTGTTAGTGGCATTGGTGCTGGCAACGAGCATTCTTTCTCGCTGGGTTGTCAGAAAGCGCTAGATTTTGTGGCGCTGTTATCTGGCTCTTGATTAGGTTTCTCGATCTAAATCCCCAATCCGGTTACGCACAAGCAACCTCTACCCCAACCACTTTATGACTTCCGAACTTCAGAACGCTCGCAAAACCGACACCGTGTTTCGGACTGAGAATCTCAACATCTATTACGGCGATTTTTTGGCGGTTAGAGATGTCTCGATCGAGATTCCTAAAAACAAGATCACGGCATTTATCGGTCCATCTGGCTGCGGAAAAAGCACGGTGCTACGCTGCTTTAATCGTTTGAATGATTTGATTAAGACGTTTCACATTGACGGCAAGCTCTTCTATGGCGATCAAGATCTCTATGCGGCTGAGATTGATCCCGTCGAGGTGCGGAGACAGATCGGGATGGTGTTTCAAAAGCCAAATCCGTTCCCCAAGTCTATCTACGACAATATTGCGTTTGGTCCGCGTCTGTTGGGCTATAAAGGCGATATGGACGAGTTGGTCGAGCGCTCTCTCAAGCAGGCGGCGCTTTGGGATGATGTTAAAGACAAGCTCAAAGAGATGGGGACCGACCTATCAGGGGGTCAGCAACAGCGATTGTGTATTGCTCGTGCGATCGCCGTTCAGCCCGACGTGATTTTGATGGACGAACCCTGTTCGTCGCTTGACCCGATCTCGACCCTCAAAGTCGAAGATTTGCTGCAAGAACTCAAAGAGAAGTATACGATTTTGATCGTGACGCACAACATGCAGCAAGCCTCGCGCGCCTCCGATCGTACCGCTTTCTTTAACGTAGAAGCCAACGCCAAAGGTCAAAGAACGGGATATATCGTTGAATACGATCGGACTGAGGTGATTTTCCAAAGTCCCCAAGAGCAAGCGACGCAAGCCTATGTCAGCGGTCGTTTCGGCTAGAGCACTTAGGGTTTAACGTTTATTCTCTATCTGTTTTTGAATGCGATCGCTCGTTGGTCGCGTGGGCATAAAGATTAGGCGCTAAACGCAACGCTAGATGAAGTCATGAACGGAACCTGATTTGCAATCGCGTGACCAATCTCGATCGAGGCGGTTGCTGCTGGAGAAGGAGCGTTATAGACGTGCAGCGCGTCGCCCTCTTGCACCATCAAAAAATCATCGACAAGCTCGCCATTGGGCATCAGGGCTTGCGCTCTCACTCCAGCATGAGTCGGCACTAAATCTTTGGCTTGCACTTCTGGAATCAGTCGTTGCAGACTTTGCACAAATAATGCCTTGCTCCACGATCGCATCATCTCTTGAAGTCCTTGATCTGCGTGCTTTGACATCAGCTTCCAAAAACCGGGATAGGTTATGACTTCGGCAAAGTCACGCAGGTCAAAATCTGTTTTTTTATAACCTTCTCGCTTAAAGCTCAACACCGCGTTGGGACCTGCATGAACCGTGCCATCAATCATCCGCGTGAAGTGAACGCCCAAAAAAGGGAAATCGGGATTGGGGACTGGATAGATCAAATGCTTGACTAAATAGCGCTTTTCTGGAGTTAGCTCGTAGTATTCACCTCGGAAGGGGACGATTTTGGCAGGGGGTTTTGTGTGAGCGAGTTGAGCCATACGATCGCAGTGCAGCCCCGCACAGTTAATCACAAATTGGGTGCTAAAGGTGCCGTTTGTGGTCTCGATATCATAGCCGTTGCTGGTTTTAAGCAGGGTTTCGACTCGCGTGTTGAGGCGCAGATTGGCTCCTTGAACAGTCGCGAGTTCTGCATATTTTTGACAGACCTGCTTGTAGCTGACAATACCTGTTGAATAGACGCGGACTCCTGCTAAAGAGCGGACGTGAGGCTCAATCTCCTGCACTTGGTCTGGCGTAATGCGTTCAACTTTGAGACCGTTTTGCAGCCCCCGTTGATAAAGATTTTCTAATCGCGGTAGCTCATCTGGCTCAATGGCGACAATGACTTTACCACATACCTCATGAGCGATCGCGTGTTCTTGGCAAAACTGCACCATCGACTGGCTTCCAGCGCGGCAAAACTTTGCCTTAAAGCTTCCTGGCTGATAATAAATGCCAGAGTGAATCACTCCACTGTTGTTGCCCGTCTGGTGGTATGCCCATCGGCTCTCTTTTTCTAATAGCAAAATTTTGGCATCTGGATAGCGGTCTCCCAATGCCATCGCGGTCGATAACCCAATGATGCCGCCGCCAACAATCGCAAAATCGTACATAGAACCCCTGATTGAGATATCAAATGAGGAATCTAGCGCGTTGATTCCTCCGTGGTGCGATCGCTGATTTAAAACTTATTAGACGAGTCTACTCACCAATTCAACATAAGTCATAGTGTAAAAATTAGGTAAAGGAGAACCGAAACCGTGTTCTTTCGGAGAGGTTTCTAACGTTGCTGAATAGAAGATCGCACGGTAGGGATGTCAGGCTCAGAGTTGTCTTCCAATTTGCTCGAAGACCGTCTGACGCGATCGCTGCAATCGAGATAAGCCCGTTTCAGACAGATCAAACGATAGGCGAGACCGGAGTTTAGCGGAAACCCAATCTTGCAAATTTTGAGAACTCGATCGAGAATGCTCTATGCACAAGTTTGAACGCCACCATTAGAGGATGTCTGAGAAGCAGAAAAGCTCACAAAACGATAGTCTGTCAATAACAAATACATTCGACACAGGGCTTACGCATACGTTTCTTCACAATTTGCGAGAAGGTGCAGAGGTCTGAGACAAAACCTTAGTGAGGTAGTGATCATTCCACCCTGCCTTGAGCCGCTTGGCATGGGTGCCCCCTTTCGCCGTCTTCTCCTGAGTCAATAAGTTAACGGCTAGATGACGAATGACGGCTAAGTTTTCTGCACTATAGCTCTGAGTCGCACGAGCGTCATCCTCTCGGAAGCCGACATCAAGAATTCAATGCAGTTGATTTTCAATCCCCCAGTGACCCCGCACAGCCTCCGCAAATCGAGTCGCATCCAGTGGTAAACTCAGCGGTGATGTATTGGTATCGGCGGCAGATCCTCTATGCAACCTATTTTTGGGTTTGGGTTTGTTGGATTCTTAGCGATCGCGATGCGTGTTGAATTTATCAGCGTTGAGTTTTTCCGTTTAGGTGCACAAACAAACTTTGCATTGTGCTTGTTTAATTTGTTGCCGATTCCGCCACTAGACGGATTCCATATTTTCAGTAATTTCTTTCCAGATCTGAAGACACTTGAGGGTTCTCAATTCAGTTTATTTGCGTTGGTGCTTCTTTTCGTATTAGGACTAGGAACCACTCTCTACAGCATTTCAGATCTGATTATTGGGGCATTGCTCCAATAGCAACGTTTCCAGTCTGTAGAGAAGCCATATCAGATCATCCTTTTACACCGCTGCCTGTCTCAGACGGCACGATGTAATGCTGCATTGCCAGAAAGAAGAGGAGAATGGGCGCGATCGAGATCACCGACCCGGCTGCTATCAGTCGCCAGTCTAGCGTGAAGGTTCCTGCCAGGTTTGCGACTCCGAGCGGTAGGGTGTATAGCTCTGGACGATCGACCACAATCAAAGTCCAAAGAAAATCGCTCCAAGAGCCGATAAACACAAAGATCGATAACGTCACCAACGCGGGGCGGATTGACGGCAACATCACATGCCACCACACGCCCAGATCAGAACAGCCATCCATTCGAGAGGCTTCTTCTAACTCTTTAGGAACACCCTGAAATGCCTGTCGTAGTAAAAAGATGCCGAACGCAGACGCGATCGCTGGAAAGATGATTCCTAAGTAAGTATTTCTTAATCCTAACTGCACTGCTAGAACGTATAGCGGAATCATCACAATCTGAAATGGAATCAAAATTGTAGCCACGATCGCGCTAAAGATCACTTCTCGCCCTTTAAAACTCAGTCTTGCTAATGGATAAGCGGCTAACGAACAAAACAATAGATTTAACGCTACCGTCAACACCGATACGATCGTGCTGTTAAACAAATATTGCCCAAAGGGATTAGTCTGCCAAACTGTGACAAAGTTCTCGATCGTAGGCTGACGGGGCAATAACTGCGGCGGAAACTGAAAAATATCTTCAGACGGAGACTTGAACGAAGTGCTGACCAGCCAGACGAGCGGAATCAGCATGAAAACCGCGATCGTGCTTAACACTCCATAGTTGAGAAGCGATCGCCAAACCTGGGAGCGTTGTTTCATCGGGTTCAAACTTATTTAGTAGCGACGACGGCTAAATTCCAGGCAAATCGTTTCATCAGCGGCAGTTTCTTCAGCCATTTATCTAGCTTTTCTAGACGCAAATAGGGTTTTTCGAGCCGCACCTGTTCGAGAATAATTTTCTTCCAATAGCGCTCTTTATTGGGATTGACTTTTTCAATCAGATAAAACTGCAAAAAGATCCAGAGAGTCGCGATCCAGAACGTGTCGTAGTGAGTTTTAGAATAGAGCGATCGGATGTAGTTCACCAGACCAATATCGAGCGGAGTCTCATCCTCGGTTCTGACTTCGGTTGCCATCCGACGATAGACATTAATCACCGGATTGTGCTTCAGCGGGTCCCAGAAACAGGCTTTCCCTCCCGGCTTCAGCACTCGATGCATTTCTTTAAGCGTTATTTCGGGATAAGGAATGTGATGCAGCAAGTTGGAGGCATAGACAATATCAAACGTGTTATCGGGGAAGTCAATGTCCATTGCGTTGACCGTTCGCCCTTCAATCTGCACGCCATTTATTTCGGCTAATTTTAGTGCGACCTCAACCATTCCCGGCGAATAATCTGTTGCCACACATCGCGCCCCCAATAGGGCAAAATAAACGCTGTTTTCTCCGGCACCACAGCCGAGATCGAGCAAATATTTATCCTTTACGTCGCCCAACTGTCGGAGAATAAAGCGATTTTCGGGCGCAGTGCAGGCTTCAAAATAGTCGGCAACTCGAATGCCATCTACGTCGATCGTGCTTGCCCAGCGATCGTGAAAGTCTTGTTCTTTCCGTAAAATGTCTTCTTGCATAGCGCCTCAAAAATCAGGGGTGGACAAGATGCCACCCCACAAAGTAGCACTAATTTTGACGAGATGCGGTTTTACCGAGTTTCAACCACTGCTTCTGCTTGCTCACTCGGAGTCGATTGCAGCGCGACATAGAGGCGATTCAGCGCATTCACGTAAGCCTGAGCCGATGCCACAATAATATCGGTGTTGCCCGCGTGACCCGAAAAAATTCGACTGCCATACTTCAATCGAATCGTCACTTCTCCGATCGCATCAATTCCCGCTGTCACGGATTGGACTGAGAATTCGATCAGTTGGTTTGGCACATTCACAACGCGGTTAATCGCTTTATAAACGGCATCTACTGGACCTGTCCCCGTCGCAGCGTCGGTGAGGTCTTCGCCCTGCGGATTTCGCAATCTCACGGTGGCGGTTGGATACGCCCGATCGCCACATGACACCTGCACCATTTCTAACCGGAACAGTTCGGGAACTTGCTGCACTTCATCATTGGCGATCGACTCTAGATCCCAATCGGTGACTTCTTTTTTCTTGTCGGCTAAATCTTTGAAGCGAACAAATGCCTTGTTTAGCTCGTTGTCGCCCAGGTCAAAGCCCAACTCTTTCAGACGAGTGCGAAACGCATTGCGCCCTGAGTGCTTGCCCAAAATAATCTGGTTGCTCGTCAGCCCGATCGACTGAGCATCCATAATCTCGTAGGTTTGCTTGTTTTTGAGCATTCCGTCTTGGTGAATGCCCGACTCGTGAGCAAAAGCGTTTGCCCCGACGATCGCTTTGTTAGGCTGCACCAACATCCCGGTTAGATTGGACACCAGACGAGACGTTTTATAAATCTCTTGGGTGTTGATTTGGGTGAGCGGCGTTTCTGACTCAGCAGGGCGACCCAAAAATGGATTGAAATATTGCCGTCTGACGTGCAGCGCCATCACCAACTCTTCGAGAGCAGCATTTCCGGCACGTTCGCCGATGCCGTTGATCGTGCATTCTAGCTGTCGTGCGCCATTCTTCACCGCTTCGAGAAAACAGGCAACCGCTAACCCCAAATCGTTGTGACCGTGAACCGAAATAATCGCCCGATCGACATTCGGCACGTTTTCTCGAATGCCGCGAATCATGTCACCAAACTCGCTCGGTGTCAGATAGCCCACCGTATCAGGAATGTTAATCGTCGTTGCGCCCGCGACGATCGCCCGTTCTAGCACTTGATACAAAAATTTTGGGTCAGACCGCGCCGCATCCATCGGTGAGAACTCAACATCGGTGACAAACGACTTGGCGTAGGCGACCATTTCTTCAGCGATCGCTAACACCTCCGATCGAGTCTTCTTCAACTGATATTCAAGGTGAATGTCCGAGGTCGAGATAAAGGTATGAATTCTGGCATGGGCAGCAGGTTTGAGAGCATCAGCCGCCGCTTTGATGTCAGCCGGAATCGCCCGCGCCAAACTGCAAATGATCGGACCGTCTTCGGTGCCGACAGTTTTGGCAATGCGCTTAACTGCCTCAAAATCTCCAGGGCTGGCATAGGCAAAACCCGCCTCAATCACATCTACGCCAAGTCGCGCCAGTTGCCGAGCGATCGCCAGCTTTTCATCGACATTGAGAGTGGCTCCGGGACACTGCTCCCCGTCGCGCAAAGTCGTATCGAAAATGATGATCCGGTCTGGTGATGGAACGTTCATGGCTCAATAGGGTTGAGTAGTGGGGAATAGATAGAGACCCTATATTTATTTGAGGTAGGCGGTTTGCCCGCTCACGTCAGAGAACGGACAAAATGTCTCCCTCACGAAATACTCGATATTCAGGTCACGATCTTAAGGTTTATTCTAGTATGCAAATCTACTTTGAGACAGTAGACGGATGGCGAATCGGGGAAGGTTGCTTTCAGTAATCGGCTTTTTCAATATGAGGACGAAGGTCATTTAGATCGATGTAGCGATCGGTAACATTTCGCAATTCTCTCGCGATCATGCCTTCAGTAGACACCACTGTGATGTGCGTACTTTTTGAGCGAAGCAGCTCGATCGCCCGTTCAAAATCGCCGTCGCCGCTGAAGAGAATCACCCGATCGTATTGATCGACGGTGTTAAACATATCGACCACAATCTCTATGTCGAGATTTGCTTTTTGCGAATAGCGACCCGATGTGTCGTCATAATATTCTTTAAGAATTTTCGTTCTGACGGTGTAACCCAGGCTGATCAGCGCATCTCGAAAGCCTCTTTGATCTTGAGGATCTTTCAACCCCGTATACCAAAAAGCGTTGACTAACTCAATGTCTCGTTCACTAACAAAATACTCCAACACTCGTTTAGGATCGAAGAACCATCCATTTTTCTGCTGGGCATAGAACATATTGTTTCCGTCTACAAAGATAGAGAGACGGTTCATGGCGTAATGCATAAAAATTTGAGACCTATAATTTGTAGAATCAAAAATGCGATAATTAATTCTAGCAACGCAAAATCCAGTTGATTCCTGAGAATAGCGCTTCAAGTATTAACCCTCTGGACAATTTGAGTGGCTCTGTAGTTAAACGTTGACCTAAAGTTTCCTCTATCAAGACCTGATCCCCTCCTTAGTAGGAGTTGAGTCTAGAACTGTCTAAAGGTAGACGTTTTTAGAGATGAAAAGTTCTAGCTCTGCGTAGTAAGTGACTAAATTTACCTGTTTGTTTAAGCCTCTCTCCTATTACCTAAAGCCATCGTTCATAGCATCTCTTAGTGTTGATCTTTATAAAGTGAACTCTGAGCTATAAATGAGATTCCTCACCTATAAGACAGATTTCGAGTTCATTCAATTATCACAAATATTTTAAAAAGGGTGAAAGGTTTGGGAAAGTTCTGATTTTTAAGGCGTGCCAAGTTGAGAAAGAAGCACGATCGAGCACAGTCGCTTTTTGAAGTAAGTGAGACTATCGTATGAACGGGAGGGTAGTCAACTGAAGAGATCCTCCGCAACAGGTGCAGATGAGACCCGCGATGAGTAGCCCCTATTGCCAGACAGGATATGCCCGAAAAGCCGTCAGCCCCTCTCACAGAACCCCTACCCCAGGGTCAACTCACTCCTGCTAACGACACCACCCGACCCGAACGATCGAGTCATCGATTTAGGTTCGATCGCTTGGGGCACGTTTTGATGGTGATGTGGGCGATCGGGGCAGCCGTGCTGACTGCCTCAAATCCGCCATCGGTGCAGGTAGCAGAGCGACAGGCTCAGAGTTTGCTGTTTAAAGTCAGAGGCACCGTTCCGCCGCCTAGCGAGATTGTGATTTTAGCGATCGACGAAGACTCGATCGCGCAGCTTTCTAGTCTGCCGCTGCGACGAGCCGTGTATGCAGACGCGATCGACAAACTGATGCGGGCGGGGGCAAAGGCAGTCGTCGCGGATATCTTGTGGGATTTGCCTAGCAGCTATGGCTACAGTGATCCTGGGGCAGGAATCGTATCAGACGACGATCAGCAGCTACAAGCCGTGCTTCAACGCTATGAGGGAAAAGTGGCTCTGGCGGCAAATTTTGTGCGGGGTGATAACCGCCAGGGAGAGCAGTCTAATCTCAGCTTGCCTTATGCGCCCTTTCAGAGTGAGCGCACTCCGATCGGATTCATTAACTTCTTATTAGAACCTAACGCTCGCATCCATCTTTTGGGCAGTCGGTTTTTAGAAAAGCTGCCTCCGCAAGAAGCAGATCTCATTAAATCTGCAAAGGTGCCCTCGTTGGCTGAAGCTGCCCTGCGAGCGACGAAAACCAGATATCCACAGCCTCAAGGAGACAACATTTTCTTTTATGGAGGGGCTGGCACCTTTAAGCCCGTCCCCTTTTGGAACGTCATCTCTCCGCAAAACTGGAACAGCGAGTATCTTCAAAAAGGCAAGTATTTCAAAGATAAAATTGTTTTGATTGGGGTGATCACTCGATCGAGTCCAGATTTTCATCCGACTCCAGTCGGCGAAATGTCGGGGGTCGAAATCCACGCCAATGCGATCGCGACTCTTTTACAAGACCGATCTATTCGCGAAGCGTTTGCCGACCCTGCAATGGCGGGTGGACTGGTGCTGCTGGTGATCTTCACAGCAGGGTTATTGCAAAGCCGAGCGAGACGACCTCTATTTCGGTTGTTTTGGGCAGTCGTGATTGGGCTAGCGTGGGGCAGCAGTTGCTATGTCGCCTTTGGCAGCGGATTGGTGATTTTGCCGATGGCAGTGCCGATCGGGGCGATCGGGCTAGTTGGCATCTCTTATTGGCTCACAGGCTCCGCCGCCGGACATTTGATTAACCAGCGCAACAAGCGCATCAGCCAAGAAGTTAGGCGCTCTTCTAGAACGATCGAGATGGTGAGTCAGCGCAGCGATCGAGAAGATCTGCTGCGAGAACGAGAACTCGAACTCGCGAACAAAACCCTGGGGGGTCGCTATAAAATCACCCAAATTTTGGGTCACGGCGGCTTTGGCGAAACCTATATCGCGCAAGACATCAAGCGTCCTCAAAGTCCGCAGTGTGTGGTCAAACAACTCAGCCCTGCTACCAATAACCCCAGTCATTTGAGACTGGCGCGCCGACTGTTCGATCGAGAAGCCGAAACCTTGGAGCGGTTGGGCAAACACGAACAAATTCCTCGCCTGCTGGCTTATTTTGAGGAGGATGGAGAGTTTTATTTGGTGCAGGAATATATTCCTGGACACTCGTTGAGCCAAGAGCTTTCGTTGGGCAGACAGTTGCCTGAAGCTAGAGTTATCGATATCTTGCAGGAATTGCTTCAGATTCTCAGCTTTGTTCACAGTGAGAAGGTGATTCATCGAGACATCAAGCCCAGCAATATTATTCGTCGTCAGACCGATCGCCAGTTAGTCCTGATCGATTTTGGAGCCGTCAAAGATCAATACAGCAAACTCGCTGCCGAGGAAACCAGCAATAATCTGACGATCGGCATTGGCACCCAGGGCTATATGGCTCCTGAGCAAGCGGCAGGCAAACCTCAGCACAACAGCGATATCTATGCGGTGGGCATGATCGGCATTCAGGCGTTGACGGGCTTGCCTCCTAGCCAGCTAAAACCCGATTCTCAAACAGGAGAGATTCGGTGGCAAGAAAACGCCGTAGTCAGCAGCGGACTCGCAGCCGTGCTGTCTAAAATGGTTTGTCACGACTCTATCAAGCGATATCAATCGACGATCGAGACCCTGCAAGCGTTGAAAAGGCTGTCTAACTTCACGATGTTGCAGTTAGACCAGGAGTTCATAACTCCTTCGGCGGAGGAAGAGACGGCGGCTGAAACCCGAATTTGGGCTGAAGGCTTTGGTGCTGAAGAACTGCCGCCTACTGAGCCTCCGCCCTTCTAATAGCGAATGATTGAGAGCAGGGGGGTCATTGTTGAAGAGAAATGAGCGAGACGCTTATGTCCTGGCTTTCGCCAAATTAGAGTTTTCCGGCTAATACTTGGATGGCGGTTAGCTTTAGAGTCGGAAAAATAGCGGAGACGATCGCCATCTCTCCCGTAAACACCGCATCATCGTAGCGTCCTTCATTGAGTTGGCAGATCGTCACGGTTGCCGTTAATGGATCGACGATCCAATATTCCAAGATGTCTAAAACTGAGTATTCAGTGTGCTTTGCTCGATAGTCGGTAGAGGCAGTAGACTCGCTCACCACTTCTACAACGAGGATGGGCGGCGGAGTGTTGAGTTCGATGACGGCTTCTCGCTCTTGCATTGCCTCCCATTGAGCGATCGAGAGAACCGTCACGTCAGGAATTCGCGCAGTGTCCCAGCGTCCGCCGCGAGGAGAACGGACGGCGATCGCAAATCTCTGGGCTGTCCAGGCTTGTTTAGATTGAGTGATCTCCGCATCAAAGGACTGTTCTAAAAATTTGGCGATGCCTCCATGTTTTCCGGTTCCGACTGCCATTGGGACGAGTTCTCCATTCACTAATTCATAACGAGTTCCTGTCCCATCGTCGTAGGTGAGATATTCTTCAAAGGTGATGCGAGTTGCGACGGTCATAGCGGATCGCCTCCTAACGGCTCGATCGAGGACTAAAAAGGGGTGTGCCTATAGCGTACACTCCATACCTGACAACAAATCTCTTACTTGCCAATACAAAAGCGACTGAAGATGCGATCGAGCACTGATTCCGTCACGTCTTCACCGAGAATTTCGCCGAGAGCTTGAATGGCGCTGCGAAGATCGATCGTCCAAAAGTCAAGCGGGAGTTGATTAGCGATCGTCTCCTGCACCTGTTGAAGCGAGGCTTTTGCGCGAGTCAGTGCGGCGGCTTGGCGTTGGTTGATGGCGAGATCCAAATTTGCGGCTTGCAGTTCCCCGGCGTGGGCGGCTTCAAGAATGGCGTGTTCTAAATCTTCAATGCCTTGGTTGAGGGGAGCAGCGGTTTTGACGATGCGAGTGATTTCAGCCGGACAGTTTAGCGGGACGATCGAGGTCTCAACTAAATCAATCTTGTTCGCCAGCAAAATGATCGGACGATGCTGCACCTGCTGATAAATTTCTTGGTCGGCATCTGTCCAGCCGACTTGGGCATCGATCGCCAATAGAATTAAATCTGCCGATCGAGCCGCAGATCGCGATCGCTCTACGCCAATTTTTTCCACCCGATCGTCCGTTTCTCGAATTCCTGCCGTGTCAAGCACCTGCACTGGAATGCCACCCACGACGAGTTGAGATTCCACCACATCGCGAGTCGTGCCCGGAAGATCGGTCACAATCGCCCGATCGCTGCGACTCCAGGCGTTGAGAAGACTCGATTTGCCGACATTGGGACGACCGACGATCGCGACTTTTAAGCCCGATCGCAGCAGTTCTCCACGATCGGCGGTGGCTAGAATTTGCGTCGCTTCTGCCAGCAGGTTCTCTAGTTGGGCTTGAATCTCTGTCTCGTTGAGCGGCGGCAAATCTTCTTCAAAGTCAATCCGGGCTTCGACTTCTGCCAGGAGATCTAGACAGGTGATCCGCAGTTGTCGAATCGGCTGGGCGAGTTTGCCCTGCAAGCCAGCAAGCGCCGTTTGAGCCGCTTGGGGCGACTGTGCCCCCACCAAGTCAGCGATGCTTTCGGCTTGAGTTAAATCCAATCGTCCGTTGAGAAATGCCCTCAGCGTAAACTCTCCGGGCTGTGCGAGTCGTGCGCCTTGCTCTAGACAAAGCTGCAACACTTGCTGAACCGCCATAATGCCCCCGTGACAGTGAAACTCGACCACATCTTCGCGAGTGTAGGAGCGAGGAGCCAACATCACTAACAGCAAGGCTTCGTCAATAACTTGCCGAGACTGCGGGACACGCACATACCCATAGAGAATCCGATGGCTTTCCCAGGTTTGATTGCCGGGGGCACGAAAGAGTGCGTGAGCGATCGTCACCGCATTTTCGCCCGATAGCCGAACAATGCCAACGCTGCCCTGTTTAGGAATAATGGCAGTCGCGATCGCGGCAATAGTTTCTCCAATTCCAGCCATTTTTTTACCGCTCTACCCAATTGGGATTCGTTAAACTGGTGAGAATGTGATCTTCCCACTTGCCGTTAATTAAGATGTAGTCTCCTGCGTAGCCTTCAATCACAAATCCGAGCCGTTTTAAGACACTGGCGCTGCGGCGATTGTGAGGCATATAGTTAGCACAAATTCGGTGCATATTTAGGTCATCAAACACATATTGAATCGACGCTTGAACGGCTTCTGTCATATAGCCATGTCCCTGTTCAGATTCAGCGAGACTATAGCCGAGACAGCAAGAATGGGACACGCCTTGAATCATTTGAGTGAAATTAGTGCCACCAATGATTTTATCGGGCTGATCCTTTCGGAAAATAAACAGACGCAGAGACCGATCGTAGCTAAACTCAATCAAACTTTTGTCAATTTGATGAGACCAAAATTCTCTGTTGTAGAAGTTTTTTGGCTTAACTGGCTCAAACGGTTCTAAGAACGATTTATTCTCTTTGTAGTAGTGAATAACCGCAGAAATATCGCGTTGTGACAAGAGCCGCACAATCAGCCTTGATGTAACAAATACAGGCGCTTCGATCATGACTGAATCGATGATTAAATAGATGTTTTAAGGGGTGGTCGAGCTTGAATCTGACTGAGCAAATGATCGAATGGTAGCCAGTCATCGTCTTGAGTGATAGGTTGCCAGATTGCTTCGATCGCAGGTCTAATCAGGTTCACGCTAGGATTGTGCTGATAGAGCCGATTCGCAATATCTAGCATCTCATTTTCTGGCAATTGATTTAAAGCTTGATGATAGGCTGTTTGCCAAGCTTGAAAACAGTGTTGGAGCGATTGATCAGGAATGTCTAATTCGCTAAAAATGTGATTTTCTGACTCTCGCCACGTTTTAGAAAACTGCGTGGTTAACTCCCAAAAGAAGCTTTGATATCCGACTTGCGACTTCTTTAAGAACTCGATAGTCCGCTCAACTAGCTCTTTTGAAAGGGATGGTTCTAGCTGATTAAAACCGAGTCGATCGAGCATTCTCTGCTGATAAGCTTTCTGATAATAAGTCTCAAATTTTGACAGACTAGCCTCCATGTCTGCGAGATCAATCACTCGCTTTAGAGGAGCTTGCAGCATCTCTAAATTCAACCGACAAATCGAAGGCTGATTGCCGTAACAATAGCGCCCAGAATAATCAAAATAAGCCGCCGTAAATTGAGGATTATAAGTCTCGATAAAAGCAAACGGACCGTAATCAAAACTCTCACCCGTAATCGACATATTGTCGGTGTTGAGAACTGCGTGACAAAAGCCCGACGACATCCATTGCGCGACTAACTCTGCGACTCGCTGCACCAATTCTGCATAAAACAGAGCGTAACGATCGCGCGCTCCAGCCAAGTGAGGATAGTAAACCTCAATCACATGATCCAACAAAATGGCGATCAGGTCTTTGCGATCGAGCGTTCCCAATCGTTCAAACGTGCCAAACCGAATATGCGATCGACTAAAGCGAATCATCACCGACGATCGAGTCGGTGACGGCTCATCACCTCGCCAGAGCGGTTCTCCCGTCTCAATCAAACTCAAACACCGAGAGGTATTAACGCCCAAACGGTGCAGCATCTCAGATGCCAACACTTCCCGCACACCGCCTTTGAGCGTCAGCCGTCCGTCGCCGCCCCTCGAATAGGGCGTTGTCCCCGATCCTTTAGTGCCAAAATCATAGAGTTCGCCATCTATGCCTCTGACTTGCCCATAGAGAAAGCCCCTGCCGTCTCCCAAAGCGGAGTTATATTCTCCAAACTGGTAGCCGTGATATCGCAGTGCCAGAAACGGCTGCCGTCCTTGAAACGTGCCAAACGCCTCAATAAAATCGGCATCCATTACCGATTTGGGAGTCAGCCCCAGTTGAGCCAACACCTCATCGTTGCGAAACCGCAAAATCTGTTGAGGAAACTCAGCCGCCGCGACGACATCAAAAAAATCATCCCCCAACACTTCTAGCGCCGATTCGTAGTTGAGATTAAGCAAAGGATTCACAGATTCGGTAGGAGGCATCAAACATCAGATCACGACTTCTCTCTAATCCTACCGACTCATGCAAGATGCAGAGATGAGGTTTGAGCAAACTATTCAACGATCGAGACCCTGCTTTACTGATACTCGGTTCCCCAAGCTTTGAAGCCAGACTCGATCGGTTCAACATCGAGACCAGTGCTGCTATTGGTGATTTTGAGTTGCGTGGTACCCCGCTGAATCATTGAGGCTTGATAAGCTCGTCCATCTTTGGTGGACAGATAATTCTCCCATCCTCTCGAATCTCCACCCGATAATTTAGTCGCAAAGACGTGATTTAGCTCAGTGGATGCCGTCTTTTTGTTGTAGATATTCATGAAAACGCTGACTCCCTCTTCAAACACTCTGACCTGTCGAGTGTCGGTTTCAAAAAACAGGCGCGTGCGGGCATCAATCGGATTTGGAGTTGGGGATGGAGTTGGAGTCGGGGTCGGTGATGGAGACGGAGTTGGGTTTGTAGAGACATCAATCACATCATCTCTGACCCAGCCATCTTTTGTGCCGTCAAAGGTGACTCGATACCAATAAAAGCCAGCCGGATCTGCCCCTAGCGTTTGATCCGTCACCATGACACGAGTGCCGACAGGTTTTGAGACAAAATCAGAGGTCAAATCTGGACTGGTGCGAATTCTCACTGTGTCTACATCGGGGGCGTTGCTTTTGAGTTGACCGACTTTCGCAGGATTGAACATTGCTGTTAGTTCATGCTTAGGAAGAAGACAAGATTAGTATACCGAACTATTTTTTTTGAAAAGCAAAGTATGAAGGGTTTGACACGTTTTCCAAAAACACAGGGGTGCTGACAAGCCGATAGAATAGAGAATGGAATTCAGACGGATCAGCGGAGAACACTATCATGGCGCAGTTGACCGCGCAGCCCAGTCAAAACCTAGATATTTCTAGCCTCGATGCCAACCTTTCGAGCCAAAGCCCACAAAAGATTCTTGCAACTGCCCTTAGTCAGTTTGACAACATTGCGATCTCTTTTAGCGGTGCTGAAGATGTCGTGTTGATCGACATGGCGCACAAAATCAACCAAGACATCAAAGTTTTCAGCCTTGATACGGGTCGGCTTCATGCCGAAACCTATCAGTTTATTGAGCGAGTCAGAAAGCATTATGGGATCACGATCGACGTAATGTATCCCGATGCGACTCAACTCGAAAATTTAGTCTCCGCCAAAGGACTCTTCAGCTTCTACGAAGATGGACACCAAGAATGCTGCGGCATTCGCAAAGTTGCGCCTCTGCGCCGCAAGCTGTCTACCTTAGATGCCTGGATCACAGGTCAGCGTAAGGATCAAAGTCCGACTCGTGCCAACGTGCCTGTGGTTCAAATCGACAAGGCGTTCTCAAATGACGATCGGACTTTAATCAAGTTCAACCCACTTGCAAACTGGACATCCGCCGACGTTTGGATGTATATCCGATCGTATGAAGTGCCCTACAATCCGCTTCATGAGCGCGGCTTTATTAGCATTGGCTGTGAACCGTGTACGCGCCCGACGCTGCCTCAACAACACGAGCGAGAAGGGCGCTGGTGGTGGGAAGATGCGACGAAGAAAGAGTGTGGACTGCACGCACCGACTCAGGATGATTAATAGCCGATTCAATTTTTGAATGCGACAGATCGGTTGGTCATGGCGCGGTCGACTGGGAGACGTTCCGGTGGAACGTCTCTACGGTGGCGTTCATCGATTGGTTTGGTGTGAGATATTGGTTGAAAAATGGACGATCGGATGGAATTGCACGATCGTCCGTTGGCTCGCTTAACCTTCGCGAAGTTTGTCTAACACGCTGCGATCTTCTAGCGTCGAGGTGTCGCCCGAAATGGCGGTGCCACTGGCAAGATCGCGCAAAAGGCGACGCATAATTTTGCCCGATCGAGTCTTGGGCAACGCGTCGGCAAATCGGATTTCACCCGGACGCGCGATCGCGCCGATTTCCTGAACGACGTGCTTTTTGAGTTCTTGTGCTAGATCGTCACTGGGCTGATAGGTGCCTTCGAGCGTGACGAATGCCACAATTTCTTCGCCCTTGATCTCATCAGGTTTGCCGACCACTGCCGCCTCTGCAACGGCGGGATGAGACACTAAAGCCGACTCAACTTCCATCGTGCCTAAACGGTGTCCGGCAACGCTAATCACGTCATCAACGCGACCCATCACCCAAAAATATCCGTCTTCGTCGCGGCGTGCGCCATCCCCTGCAAAGTAAGTGTAGTGACCGTCTTTAACCGGAATGTGCTCCCAGTAGGTGCGACGGAAGCGATCGGGGTCGCCAAACACCGTCCGCATCATACCGGGCCACGGGTGGCGAATGGCTAAATAGCCGCCTTCATTCACTCCGATCGAGTTACCGTTTAAGTCCACCACGTCTGCCAAAATGCCAGGGAAGGGCAGCGTCGCAGAACCCGGCTTAGTCGGAATTGCCCCTGGAAGCGCAGTGATCATGATGCCTCCGGTCTCGGTTTGCCACCAGGTATCAACGATCGGGCATTTTTCGCCCCCAATCACGGTGTGATACCACATCCAGGCTTCAGGATTGATCGGTTCGCCAACGGTGCCCAACAATCGTAGGGACGACAAATCGCGGGAGTTGGGATGCTCATCGCCCATCTTGATAAAGGCGCGAATCGCGGTCGGTGCCGTGTAGAAGACGGTGACTTTGTGCTTTTCAATCACATCCCAAAAGCAGCCGGGATTGGAAGCGCGAGGGGCACCTTCATACATGACGCTGGTTGCGCCGTTTGATAAAGGTCCATACACGACGTAGCTGTGTCCGGTAATCCAGCCCACGTCGGCGGTGCACCAAAACACATCGGTTTCTTGCAGGTCAAAAATCCATTTGGTCGTCATGTGGGCATAGAGGTTATAGCCGCCCGTCGTATGCACTACGCCCTTCGGTTTGCCCGTGCTGCCAGAGGTGTAGAGAATGAACAGCATATCTTCGCTGTCCATCGGTTCGGCAGGGCAGTCGGCGGAGACGGTTTCTTTTAAGTCGTGCCACCAAAAATCTCGATCGCTCTTCATCACAATTTCCTGCCCGGTGCGTTTGGCGACCAGCACTTTCTCAACAGGCACTTTAGGATCGGCTAAGGCTTTATCGACCTGATCTTTAAGTGGCACGATCGCGTCTTTGCGCCAGCCTCCATCGGCAGTAACGACGACTTTAACCTGACAATCAATCAAGCGATCGCGCAGTGCCTCGGCGCTAAAGCCCCCAAAAATCACGGTATGAGCGGCACCGATTCGAGCGCACGCCAGCATCGCGATCGCCGCTTCAGGAATCATCGGCATATACAGCGCCACCCGATCGCCTTTCTGCACGCCCAGTTGCTTTAGAACGTTGGCAAACTTGCAGACTTCGGCGTGGAGTTGAACGTAGGTGAGGGTGATTGAATCTCCGGGTTCGCCTTCCCAGACGATCGCGGGTTTGTCGCGGCGATCGGTATCTAAATGGCGATCGAGACAGTTATAAGAAATATTCGTTTTGCCGTTGACAAACCACTTGGCAAACGGAGGATTGCTCCAGTCCAACACGGCATCCCATTTTTGGAACCAGTGCATCTCCTGTTCTGCGAGGTCAGCCCAAAATTTTTGTGGGTCGGCTTGGGCACGATCGTAAAGTGCCTGATAGTCTTCTAAGCTTTTGATCTGCGCCTTTTGAGAAAATTCTGCACTGGGCGGAAAGAGGCGCGTTTCTTGCAAAATAGATTCAATGCTCGATTCAGACATCGGGTTTCGTGGGGTATCGGAGTCAGGGTTTGGTCTTAAAAAAACGATACTGGTTTCTGGGTGACGATCGCCAAAAGGGAATCTTGAGTTTGATTACAATGTGCGTAGATCAATTTGTAATGTTGCTATGAACGCACCTACTCTTGAATCAAGATTAACCCTTGCAGCGTTTCTAGAACAGCCAGAAACGAAACCTGCTTCTGAATTCATCAGTGAAGAAATCATTCAGAAACCCACGCCCCAAGGAGAACACAGCTTAATCCAAATCGAGCTTTGCAAAGCCATTGATCAAGTTGTGCAGCCTCAGAAGATTGCGAAGGCGTTTCCAGAGTTGCGCTGTACGTTTGGTGGAGTCTCGATCGTGCCTGATATTTCCGTCTTTCGCTGGGAGAAAATCCCGACTCAGCCATCTGGGCAGATTGCGAATCGCTTTAATATTCATCCCGACTGGGCGATCGAGATTCTGTCTCCTGATCAAAGCCTGACGAAAGTGTTGAGAAGCTTGCTGCATTGTTCACAGCACGGCACTGAGTGGGTTGGCTGATTGCGCCAGACGATGAATCGGTATTTGCAGTGTCTCCGGGGCAGCGAGTGGAGGTGTTTGAAAGCGCAACTCAGTTGCCTGTGCTGGAAGGACTTACGTTGACTCTAACGACAGAACAGATTTTGAGTTGGCTGGTGTTGTAGAAGCGATCGTGGGTTGATAAACAATTCACTGCTCTGTTCGGCTGGTGAGTTGCTGTCATAATCACGCTTCTATTTGCCGGAATGTAGGCGTTGACTTCGGTACAGCAAGCCTGCTCATTCTCAACCCAGACAATAGACCTCTTGCAAAAGTTCCTGCCCTCACCCTAAATCCCTCTCCCAAGCTTGGGAGAGGGACTTTGAAATCTGGCTCCCCTTCTCTCAAGCTTGGGAGAAGGAGTTGGGGAATGAGGGCATCTTCGGACTTTTGCGAGAAGTTTAATGAGTTAGCTTAGTACAACCGTGGTGTTGCTCTCGAAAAACTAAAACCTTACGAAGAAGCGATCGTAAGTCGCGAAAAAGCTTCGAGAATCAGGAAAGAGAAAGACAACTAATTCTAATTTTGATGTGTTTGCGGCGGCGATCGCTTCTCAGTTCACAAACCTATTGCATTTATAAATAAAAATCTACCAACAGGCGATCGCCCCTACATAGAACGATCGCCTCAATCTATCTTATAAGCCAGTTTCAGAGTCGTGTTCAACCGCGTTGGGGTCTACACCCATTGGGGAAACGATATCGCGGAACAGCGTGATTTGTTGCTCAAATGCCAATCCTTTGATCTGCCCCAATAGAGTAGTGGCTTCAGAGACCAATTCATAATTAGAAGGCATTGGAATAATCGTTTGATTATCCATTCCTTGAGCTAGCAAATACCAGAATAAAAGCTTTGTGGTGTCGCTAAGTGCCCCGTACTCGCGAGAAAATTCAGTGTTTTTGCGATTAATCAAATCTCGCTGTAGTTCTAGCTGCTGATCATGGGGTAGCTCTTTGACTCGGTTGAAATAGGCTTCTCCGATTTCAGGAGATGCGGTACTTGCGCCGGGAGCAGCAGGAGTAATGGTGTTTCCCATCTCTTTATAGATGAAATAGAACAGTGCAAGCTGCTGATCGGTGTCTAAACTTCCAAAAGCACTGGACAATTCGTTTTCAGTGTTTGACGTGGTGTATGTCATAAAAACCTCATATTTAACCTCTTGAAAACTATCAAATGAGCCAAAAATCTTCGCCTCGCTAAAGGGAGACTTTGTAACCTAACTTCAGATGGAGGTATCTGCTGCATCAGGTTGAGTAAACACTGAGGGATAAGGAACAAGGGTTTGAGATTCAGTTCTAAATTCCTCATCCTTCGCTCTTTAATGGATAATTATGCAGCTTACAGGCAAGGTCGCGATCGTCACAGGCGCAGGATCAGGAATTGGCAAAGCAACCGCACTATTATTTGCGGCACAAGGGGCAAAGGTGGGCGCGATCGACCACACACCTAAAGAGGGGCAAGCCACGATCGACGAGATCAATCAACAGGGCGGTGAGGGAATCTCAACGATTGCTGATGTGTCTCAACCCGATCAAGTGCAGTCCGCGATCGACAAAATCGCCCAGCAGTTTGGCAAAATTGATATCGTATTTGCAAACGCTGGAATTAACGGCGTGTGGGCACCGATCGACCAGCTTGAACCAGAAGAATGGGACAAAACAATCAACACAAATTTGAAAGGAACATTCCTAACCGTAAAATATGCAGTGCCCTATCTTAAGCAACAAGGTGGGTCTATTATCGTTACCGCTTCAGTGAATGGGACGCGAATTTTTAGCAACACTGGCTCAACTGCCTATTCGTGCACAAAAGCAGCACAGGTCGCATTCACAAAATTAATAGCAGTAGAATTGGCAAAACATAAGATTAGAGCGAACGTAGTATGTCCGGGAAAGATTGAAACCAACATCGAAAATAGTTCTCAGCATCGTAATCTTGAATCGATTCGAGAACCCGTCGAGTTTCCTGAAGGTATGATTCCATTAACCGATGGTGCGCCTGGGTCGGCTGAACAAGTCGCTCAACTGGTGGCTTTTTTAGCGTCTGATGCGTCGAGCCACATCACAGGCACCGAAGTCTGGATCGACGGTGCAGAATCACTAATCAAAGGTTAGTTCTATAGAAGTTCTAAACGTTCCCTAAGTTTTTCGTGATTCGAGGTTTAGGGATGTCTTATCAAACCGCAAAATTATTCCTATGCCGCAAGTTTTTGGAAAGCTGCCGACGACTAATCAGCCTTGGACAACGTTAGGAGACGTGCAGAATTTTGAACTTGTCGATCGCCACCTTCATCTCGATTGCGGCGAGGCTCAACTCAAACTCAGCATTCTCTCTCCAAAGCTGATTCGGGTTCGATTAGCGCCTCAAGGTGAGTTTTTGCCGCGCCGATCGTGGGCAGTGACTCGCGACGATGATCAGTGGGATGTTCCTAAATTTGAGGTGCAGCAAACCGACGACACGATCACGATCCAAACTGAGAAGATGCGCGTCGAGATTCAGCATCGCCCGTGCCGAATTGCCTGCTATGACTCAGCGGGACAGCCATTTGCCCACGATGCCGAGATGGGAATGGGATGGAAAACTGGACAGGTTTCAGCGTGGAAAACGATTCATGCCGACGATCATTTTTATGGATTTGGAGAACGATCGGGGCTGCTCGACAAACGCTTTGAAGTCAAAACCAATTGGACAGTTGACGCGCTGGATTATTCGTCGATCGACGATGAGATGTATCAAGCGATTCCATTCTTTCTGACGCTGCGTCCGGGTTTGATCTACGGGATTTTTCTCAACTCAAGCTTCTGGAGCCAGTTCGATTTAGGAGCCGCAAAATCTGACGTGTGGCAGATGCAGGCAAACAGCCCTGAGTTGGACTACTACATCCTTTCTGGGGCAACTCCTGCCGATATTCTTGACACTTACACTCAACTCACCGGACGGATGCCTCTGCCGCCAAAATGGGCACTGGGCTATCACCAGTGTCGATGGAGTTATGAATCAGAAGATGTGGTGAGAAACCTTGCTAAAGAGTTTCGCGATCGTCAGATTCCCTGTGATGTGATTCATTTGGATATTGACTATATGCAGGGCTATCGAGTGTTTACGTGGAGTCCGACACGGTTTCCTGATCCGGCTAAATTAATCGGCGATTTAAAGCAAGATGGATTCAAAGTAATTCCGATCGTTGATCCAGGAGTCAAGTACGAACCAGATGGCGAATATCCGATCTATCACGAAGGGTTAGAGAACGAATATTTTGTTCGAGATGCCGACGGGAAACTCGTTTATGGCTATGTGTGGGCTGACAAATCGGTCTTTCCTGACTTTCTAAAAGCGGAGGTGCGTGAGTGGTGGGGCGACCGCCAAAAAATTCTGACCGATGCGGGGGTTGCAGGTATTTGGAACGACATGAACGAACCGACTTTGGACGATCGCCCATTTGGCGACAACGGCAACAAAATTTTCTTCCCGATGAATGCGCCCCAAGGCGACCCGATCGAAGGCGGCACCCACGCCGAAACTCATAACCTCTATGGCATCACAATGGCTCAAGCCTCTTATCAGGGCTTAGAAAAACTGCGACCCAACCAGCGATCGTTTGTTTTAACGCGATCGGGCTTTGCCGGAATTCAGCGCTGGTCGTCGGTGTGGATGGGCGACAACCAATCGCTGTGGGAGCATCTAGAAATATCGCTGCCGATGCTCTGCAATACAAGCCTGTCGGGAATCGCCTTTATTGGCGCAGATATCGGCGGATTTGCTGGAAATGCAACGCCAGAGTTATTTGCGCGATGGATGCAGGTGGGAATGCTGTATCCCTTTATGCGAGGTCATTCTGCCCTAAAATCAAAGCCTCATGAGCCGTGGATGTTTGGCGATCGGGTCGAAGCCATTTGTCGCGACTACATCAATCTTCGCTATCAACTTTTACCCTATCTCTACACCCTATTCTGGAACGCTGCCACCACAGGCGAAGCGATTCTGCGTCCGTTGTTGTATGACTATCCCAACGATTCTAAAACCTACGCACTGCACGATCAGGTGATGTTGGGGGCTTGGCTGATGGCGGCTCCGGTGTGCCGTCCGGGTGTTGAATATCGGGCGGTTTATCTCCCCGAAGGCGTTTGGTATGACTGGTGGAGCGGCGATCGCTACGAAGGCAAAACTTCCATTCTTGCCCACTCTCCCCTCGAACAGATGCCGCTCTATGTCAAAGCAGGAGCCATTATCCCGATGCAGCCTGTGATGCAGTTTGTAGGCGAACGTCCGATCGAGCAGCTTCGTCTCAAAGTTTGGGCAGGCAATGGAGCATTCACGCTGTATGAAGACGATGGGGAGAGTTTTGAGTTTCGATCGGGAGCTTGGGCAACCACAACGTATCGAGTTAGAGAAGTGGAGACAGAAGTGATTGTCGAAGTGGAGGCGCGTCAGGGTGAGTGGAATGTGGGCGATCGAGAAGTCATTGTCGAATTAGTCGGCGTAGGTGAACAGACGTTTATCGATCACGGCAACGCCCAGCGATTAGAGTTCATCGCTTTGAATGCAACTTAGGTTCATCGTTATCGTGTTCGCAATAGCTGCACAAACGTATCGCTGACAGTGTGATCTTTGGTGTCTGCGGCGTATTGGATTAACCGTTCGCGTAGGTCTTTGGCATCGGGGAGGGGAAGCAGGGTGGCAAGAAGGAAGTAAACGCCTCGAAAGCGCGGATCGCTCATGTGATCGAGCAGACGGTTTTGGGCTGTGGTACTGTCTCCGAGGAAGGTTTGCACGATGAAGAATTCCATGATTTTGTCATGGCGAAAATACCATTCGTGCTGCGCTTCACCTTTGGCATCTTTCCACTGGCGACTGACGACCATTTTGTATTTTTCGTCTTCCATGCTGACCAGTTCTTGATAAAACTCGTCGGCGGGTAAAGCTTTTTCGTCATTGAGGCGGAGCTGGTAAACGGCTTCGGAGAATTTTTTGAGGGGAAAGTCTTGACTCCACTGCTGCTGATATTCTGCCGCCATCAGGTTGTATTGCTGTTCTTGTAGTCGCAGCAGGTTGGGCTGTTTGCCCAGTGCAATCATTTGCGCGACAACCGTGAGATCCAT